>JACCEC012934482.1_pt1 | contig 48187 bp, 36 predicted proteins | sample 7450121 | NCBI WGS metagenome assembly JACCEC01 (sample SAMN15323455, study PRJNA562643) | freshwater metagenome | isolation source: river surface water | place: USA:Blue River Watershed | collected 2017-08-18 | reverse complement strand
TGGGTGCAGGTCGGCACGCGGTTTCCAAGGTTGACCACCCCCAAGCCCCTCCTACGGTTGCGCGAAATTATCTCGTTTCTGAACAATTTGCCGAACCCATGACGTTCCGTCGCAGTTTTGTGTCCGCCTTGCTGATTGCCGCGTCCGGCGTTTCCGCGTTTGGCCAAGCCACCCAACCCTCCGTCCCCACCGGCGACGCCGTCGCGCAGAACCTCAACCTGCGTTTCGCCAACGGTATCGTCGCCGTCGCCGAGGAAAAAATCATCACCGTCGCCGACGTGATGCAGTATATCGGGCCCCTCCTGCCGCAGCTCCGGAACGAAGCCCGCAACGAGAAGGACTTTCAGGAGCGCCTCGAGCAGCTCCAGGACAGCGCGATCCAGGACCTCATCGACCGCGTCTTGATCGTGAAGGAGTTCCGCAAGGACGAGAAGCGCCAGATTCCGGTCCAATACATCGAAAACGCCATCGCCGACGAACTCGCCGACCGCTTCGAAGGCGACCGGTCCAAGTTCCTCGCCTTCCTCCGCTCCAAGGGCCAGACGATCCGCGATTATCGCCGCGAGGTCGAAGAGAACATCATCTTCTCCTACATGCAGGGCCAGCAGCGGAAATCCTCCAGCGTGGTCAGCCCGGTCCGGATCGAGACCTACTACAACGAAAACAAGGACCGGTTCTATCGCGAAGACGAAGTCCACCTCCGCCTCATCCAGCTCACCCGCACCGAAACTGAGACGGACGCCACGCTCACCGAGCAGGCCAATCTCATCATCGCGCGCTTCAAGGCCGGCGAGAAATTCGAGGACCTCGCCAAGGAGTTCTCGAAGGACATCAAGCGGAGCAAGGGTGGCGATTGGGGCCCGTTGAAGCGCTCCGATTTCCGCAAGGAATTCAGCGAGGTCGCGTTCGAGCTCAAGAAGGGCGAAATCTCCAAGACCGTGCTCCTCCCCGAGGGGGCGTTCCTTCTCTACGCGGAGGATCGCCGCTTTGCCGGCATTCAGCCGATCGACGAAGTCCGCGACCAGATCGAGCGCGTCCTTATCCAGCAGATGGGCCGGGCCAGCCAGGAACGTTGGCTCGAGCGCCTGCGGCGCAACGGCTACGTGAAACACTACTGACCGACCGTCCCCGCGATCGCGGGACCGTCGGTTGCCAGATTGGCCGCCAACGCGCCACCGACCTCGGGCAGGTAGGCCCGGACGACTTGGCCGATGTAATTGTTCCGGCGCACGCGCGTGCGGTCCACCTCGTCGTTGGCCAAGCCCCGCGCGATCCAACCGCCGGATGAATTTGCGACCAAGGTGTGCGCCACCGGCCGGCCGCGATCACCGAAAAACACCACGGTCATTCCGACCTGCAGTTCGGCCAGCGGCGTCCGTCGCACCACGATGACCGTGCGATCCGGAAACAAGGGCAGCATCGAATCGCCGCGCCCCACGAGCACCTCGCAATCGGCCTGTGCCGCCGCGAACGACTCGGCTTCCCGCCACAAGCGCCCCGGCGATGCATAGGAAACCTCCACCCGTTCGACCGTCGTCGCGGCCAATGCTTTCCACCGCCCCGCGTCCTCCGCCACCGCCACGGATGCACCGACGAGCAGACCCAGCGCCAATCGCCCCGCGCGCTTCCCGATCTCCCGCCTCGCCGACGACAACCGAATCATCGGGCGAGACTCTATCCTATCCGGTGCGGATTCCGGAATAGGGTGAGTCCTTCCATCGTCATCGAGGAGAACGCCCAGCCCGCGACGGGAAAGTGCTCAGCCCGTGCGGCGCCCGCACCAACGCGCAGCGTTGGCGATCACGCGGCGCACGTTGGAATCGTGATACGTCGGGTAGATCTCATGCCCCGGTCGGAAGTAGAAAATCCGTCCCCGGCCCCGCTCCCAGCAACAGCCGCTGCGAAAGACCTCCCCACCCTCGAACCACGAGATGAACACCTGCTGCTCCGGCGCCGGAATCGCAAACGGCTCGCCATACATTTCCTCGTGCGCCAACTCGAAGCTCGCCGGCAGTCCGGCCGCGATCGGATGGCCCGGGTCGCACACCCAGAGTCGCTCCCGCTCTCCCGCCACCCGCCAAACCAAGGAGCACGGTGTTCCCAGGAGCCGCTTGAAGATCTTCGAATAGTGCCCGCTGTGCAGCACGATCAACCCCATCCCGTCGCGCACCCGCTGCTCCACCCGCTCGACGATCCGGTCCTCCACCGCCGCGTGCGCCCGATGCCCCCACCAGCACAACACGTCGGTCTCCTCCAGCAGCCGTGCGGACAAACCGTGGTCCGGCTCCTGGAGCAGCGCGATGCGCACCGAGGCCTCCCCGGCGAATTCCCGCACGCCGGCAGCGATCGCGCCGTGCATTCCTTCCGGATAGAGCGCGGCGACGGCCGGATCCTGCACCTCGTGGACGTTTTCACCCCAGACGACGACTTGCAGCGGATTGGTCGGCACATTCGCGAGAGTTGGCTCCCGGACGGATTCTGTCCAAGTTCTTCGCGTGACCGACCGCCCGGCCGATTTACCCCCGCCGAACCGTCTGCGCGAGACCGCCGCGGGCGAACGTCCCCAGGAACGCCTCCAGCGCCTCGGCCCCGCCGCGCTGAGCGACACGGAGCTGCTTGCGATGCTTCTCCGCAGCGGCACCCGCGGCCAGGATGTCCTCACCCTCTCCGCCCGTCTGATTGCCGAGGCCGGGTCGCTCGCCGGTCTCATCGGCTGGAGCGCGCAGGATTTCCGGCGGCTGAAGGGCATCGGTCGGGTCAAGGCCCTGCAGCTGCTCGCGGTCATGGAGGTCGCCCGCCGGGTCGTCGGCCAGCAGGCCGGGGAATCTCCGCTGCTCAACCGCGCGGATTTGGTCGCCTCGCACCTGTTCCCCATCGTTGCCGGTATCGAGGTGGAAAAGTTCTACGTTCTCTGTCTCAACCGCCGCAACCGGCTGCTCAAGCGCGTGGAGCTGACATCCGGCACCGCCCACGCGACGCTGGCGCATCCGCGCGAGGTCTTCCGGATTGCGGTCCGCGAGGGCGCGTCGGCGGTCGTCTGCGCCCATAACCACCCCAGCGGGGACCCTTCCCCGAGCGCGGCCGATCTGCAGATGACCCGCCAGCTGCGCGAAGCCGCGGGCGCACTGGACATTCCGCTGATCGATCACGTCGTCGTCGGTCGCGCGGGTGCGGATCCGCTCGGCCGGGGCTACTACAGCTTCCGCGAGGCCGGCGTCCTTTGAGCCCCGGCAGGGGCCGCGCTCAGGCCCGGCCGGTGACGCTGCGTCGGGCCGCCTCTTTCACGATCTCGTCCGTCTCACGGACGCTTCGTTCCGTATCCCCCGGAAAGATCTCCGCGGCCACCTCGCCGCGAAACTGATCCCAGGCCGCGCGCAGGAAATTCTTGATGTCCCCTTCCTGCGCAAGGTGCACCTGATCGGCCTGCTGGCGCAGCTCGGGAACCCCGGTTTCGTGCAGCTTTTTCGTGGTGTCGATGATCGCGTCGAACTGCGTCTGCGCGTCGTGCAACGGCATGGCTTTGATCTTTTCGACCCACCCGGAGAAACTCGTCTCCGGCAGGCGCGGAAGCGGCCGGGTGTTTACCCCGGTGGTGCGCAGCAGCTGGAGTTGGGTGTCGGAGATGCGATTCGCAAACTTCACTTCCTCCTCCACCAGATGCGCCGCCTCGACCGCCAGGCCGAACGCCTGCAGGGCGCCCGACGAATACACCTGCGCGTGGCGGGCATAGCCCGAGCAAGCGAGGTTGCGCACGTTGCCGAGCGCCCGCGTGAACTCGAAAATCTTCGCCGCAAACCGGTCGAGGCATCGGCACCAATCTTCCTTCTGCCGATGGGCCGCCAGCGCCTGCATGTATTCCGGACAATCTTCCCGCAGCATGTTTTCCAGCTCGTGCTCGATCAGTTTCGCGATGTGCGGTTCGCAGCGATCCAGCAATTCCATCCGATCCCGCAACTGGTTCACCACCGATTCCACCAGCGCCAGCTTGTCGTAGTAGTCTTCGCGGCTGCGCGGGGAAAAATAGGACAAAATCGACGGACGACGGGCCTGCACCGCCCGCAATTCCGCCTCTTTCTCCGTCCACATCGGCGTGACCTGGGCCCGGCAAAGCTTCAGGTGCGCCTCCCGGTGCAGGAGGTCGTGCAGCCTGCGGCTGAGACCCGAATCGCGGTTTGGTGGAGCGGACGTTTTCAAAGGAGTGCAGTCGGTATTCCCGGCTCCGGCGGCCCCTGCGCCAGCCTCCGGGACGGCTCGCACAGAAATCCGTTCCCCGCGCCGATGCAACCCCCGTGGCGTCCGCTTCGGTTATCACCCATGACCGGCGGTAGTGCCACCACCCGCTCGAACCGGGTCGACAGACGATTTGCCTCCATGGGGCCCGGGATTCGCCGATTTCCCCGCCGAACATCGTCGCGCCGGGGATTCCGCCGGCCGGGCGGAAATGGTGGTAGGAACTGGATTCGAACCAGTGTAGGGCGGAGCCCAGCAGATTTACAGTCTGCCCTCGTTGGCCACTTGAGTATCCTACCAAACAAGGAGCGCGGAACGTCGCGACTCCCTCCGCCGACGGCAAGGACTTTTTTGCCCAAATTTCCGGCGCGGCGCCGACCCCGAAAACGAACGAACCGCGCCCCGAGGAGGGCGCGGTTCGGCGGAGTCCCGGCGGAGACTGTGGCGGCTTACTTCACCGCCGCGGCCGCCGTCACCAACTCGACGAAGCTGCGGGCCTCGAGGCTGGCGCCGCCGATCAGACCGCCGTCGATATCCTTCTGCGCGAGCAGTTCGGGGGCGTTCGCCGGTTTCATCGAGCCGCCGTAGAGGATGCGCACTTTCTGCGCCGCGGCATCGCCGAAAAGCTTCACCAGCAGGCCGCGGATGAACGCGTGCACTTCCTGCGCCTGCTCGGTCGTCGCGACCTTGCCGGTGCCGATCGCCCAGACGGGTTCGTAGGCGATCACCACGCTCGCGATGAGGTCCTTGCTCACGCCTTCAAGCCCGCGCTCGACCTGGGTCTGCACCACCCGAAGCGTGGCGCCGCCCTCGCGTTCGGCGAGGGTCTCGCCGACGCAGAAGATCGGACGCAGCTGGTTTTTCAGGGCCGCGAGCACCTTCTTGTTCACAAGTTCGTCGGTCTCCCCGAAGAGCGTGCGGCGTTCGCTGTGGCCGAGGATGACGTGCGTCGCGAAGATCGCGCGCAGCATCGGCGCCGAGACTTCGCCGGTGAAGGCGCCGCTGGCTTCGTGGTGCATGTTCTGGGCGCCGAGCTTGATTTCGGAGCCTTCGAGGGCCTTGCCGGCCGATTCCACCGCCGTGAACGGCGGGCAGACGACGACTTCGACGTCGGTTTGTTTGCCGACGGCCGCGACGAGTTCGCGGACCAACGCCACGCCGTCGGCGGACGTCTTGTTCATCTTCCAGTTGCCGGCGATGAGTTTTTTGCGGGAGGACATGTTGGGAATTTCGGGCCGACGGCGACCGGCTCGATCGTTCGAAACGGGGAACGACCGCGGCCGCCGGGCCCGGGTGTCAGGTTGAGGTGATCAGGTTTCGAGGAAGACAACACCGGGCAGGGCTTTGCCCTCGAGGAACTCGAGGCTCGCGCCGCCGCCGGTGGAGCAGTGGGTGACTTTCTTGTGCACACCGAACTTCTTCGCCGCGGTGGCGGTGTCGCCGCCGCCCACCACGGTCGTAGCGCCGGCCGCGGTCGCCTCGGCGATCGCGTCGGCCATCGCCTTCGTGGCCGTGGCAAACTTGTCGAATTCGAACACGCCCGCCGGACCGTTCCAGACGATCGTCTTCGACGCGAGAATCGCGGCACGGTAGAGCGCGATCGACTGCGGGCCGGCATCGAAGCCTTCCCAGCCGTCGGGAATGCCGCTTTCCATCGTGGCGGGCTGCGTGTTGGCGTCGGGGCCGAACTTGTCGCCGCAGACAAAATCAACGGGGAAAATCAGCTCCACGCCGCGGGCCTTGGCCTTGGCCTCGAGCTCCGCCACGATCTTGGCGCCCTCGGGGTCGAAGAGCGACGAGCCGATCTTCATCCCGCGGTTCACCTTGTGGAAGGTGTAGGCCATGCCGCCGCCGATGATGACCTTGTTGGCCTTCTCGAGCAGATTGTTGATGAGGGGAATCTTGTCCGCGATCTTGGCGCCGCCGAGGATGGCGAGCAGCGGGCGATCGGGATTGTCGAGCACCTTGGCGAAGGCCTTGAGCTCGGCCTCCATGAGGAAGCCCGCGGCCTTTTCCTTGAGGGCCACGCCCACCATCGACGAGTGCGCGCGGTGCGCGGTGCCGAAGGCATCGTTGACAAACACGTCGCCGAGCTTGGACAGCGAGGCGCGAAACGCCGCTTCCTTGGCCGGATCGGCCTTCAGCTTGGTCTCGGTGCCGTCGGCGTTCTTGATCTTCACCTTGCCCTCTTCCTCGATGTGGAAGCGGAGGTTCTCGAGCAGGACGACGTCGCCGGCCTTAAGCGCGCCGGGCGCGCAGGCGGCTTCCACCGCGGCCCCGACGCAGTCGTCGAGAAACGTCACCGGGCGGCCGAGCAGCTTCTCGAGCTCCGCGGCGACGGGCTTCAGGGAAAACTTGGCGATCTTCTGGCCGTCGGGCCGACCGAGGTGCGACATGAGGACGACCGCGGCCCCCTGCTCGAGGGCAAACTTGATCGTCGGGAGCGCCGCGGCGATGCGGGCGGTGTTGGTGATGGCGCCGGTGACCTTGTCCTGCGGGACGTTGAAATCGACGCGCATCAGCACGCGTTTGCCGGCCAGCGAAAGGTCGCGGATGGTTTTGAAATTGGGCATGGGAGCGGGGGAAAAATTAACCACGGATCACACGGACCGGCACGGATTACCTGGAGTCATCCGTGCTCATCCGTGCTATCCGTGGTCAAGATAGGTCGGAACTGGAGGGTGGGATCAGACCTGCGCGGCGATCTTCTTGGTCAGCTCGACCACGCGGTTGGAATAGCCCCACTCGTTGTCATACCACGACACGAGTTTGAAGAACTTGCTGTTGAGCTCGATGCCGGAGCCGGCGTCGAAGATCGACGAGTGCTTGTCGTGGATGAAGTCGCTCGAAGCCACTTCGTCCGACGTGTAGGCGAGGATGCCCTTCAGGTAGGTCTCGCTCGCCTTCTTCATCGCGGCGCAGATCTCGGCGTAGGAGGTCTCCTTGGTGGTGCGCACGGTGAGGTCGACGACCGACACGGTGGGCGTCGGCACGCGGAAGGACATGCCGGTGAGCTTGCCCTTCACTTCGGGGCACACCAGCGCGGTGGCCTTGGCGGCGCCCGTCGACGACGGGATGATGTTGATGGCGGCGGAGCGGCCACCCTTCCAATCCTTCTTGGACGGGCCGTCCACGGTCTTCTGCGTGGCGGTATAGGAGTGGATCGTCGTCATGAGGCCTTCCTCGATGCCGAAGCCTTCCTTGAGCAGCACGCTGACGATCGGCGCGAGGCAGTTCGTCGTGCAGGAGGCGTTGGAGATGATGCTGTGCTTCGCGAGGTCGAGCTTGTCGTCGTTCACGCCGAGAACGACGGTGATGTCCTCGCCCTTGGCCGGGGCGGAGATGATGACCTTCTTGGCGCCGGCGGCGAGGTGGCCCTTGGCCTTTTCGGCGTCGGTGAAGAGGCCGGTCGACTCGATCACGAGCTGCACGCCGAGTTTGGCCCAAGGAAGCTCCGCCGGGGACTTGGCGCTGACAACGAGGATCTCTTTGCCGTTCACGATGAGGACGTCGTCCTCGGCCTTGTCGGCGGCCGACTTCTTGGAACCGACCGTGCCGTTGAAGCGGCCCTGCGTGGAGTCGTATTTGAGCAGGTAGGCGAGGTTGTCGGCCGGGACGATGTCGCCGACGGCGACAACATCGAGCGTCTCACCGAGCAGACCCTGCTCGACGAGCGCGCGGAAAACGAGGCGACCGATGCGGCCAAAACCATTGATTGCGACTTTAACTGCCATGATGGGACTCCGGTTGGTTCAGTGTTGGATTGCTGCGATAAGGTGACGCCGCGCGAACGCGGACCGTCGAATAAAGGTTATCCGCTCCGTCGGATGCAAGGGTTTTGGCGGCGCGATTTTTGGCATAAGCCCTCCGTGGCTCCGGGCGACGCGGTCAGAGCTCGCAGACCCAGAGCGCGCAGCTCAGGGAGGGCATCCACAGCGCCGGTTCCACCCCCCGCCGTCCGCCGTGGGCGTCGGAAAGGTAGAATCGTTCGTGATCGGCCAGCATATCCCAGTGCGGCGCCGCCGCCGGCACCGCTCCGCCGGCCGCGGCCGGCGCCGGATACGCGACCTCGGGGCCGACGGGCAGCACGGCGTCGGCCGTGGTCGGGTTGATGGCGAACAACAACCGCAGCGCGCCCTGCGAACCGTCGGCGTTGTAAACCACGGCGAGGGAGGGAGAGCCGTCCCCGCGCACGAATTTGAAGAATCCCTCGCTGGGCCGGGTCCACTGGCGCAGGAGGCGTCCGTGCCCGCCGCGCCGGAACGCGATCCAATCGGCAAAGTAAGCGTGTGTGCTCAGGTAGCGGAAGAGCCGGCGGTAATCGAGGGCGTTGAGATCGCCGCGTTGGTAGGTATTGTTCACGCCGTGCTTCGACCGCATGAAATCCTGGCCCGCGGAGAGCATCGGCACGCCGAGCGACATGAACAGCAGCGCGGCCATCAGGTGGGTGCGGCGCCGGTCGTGGCTGGTCGGCACGAACCCGTTGTGGTCCGGCCGCTCCGTGATCATGTCGATCCAGGTGCGGTCGTCGTGCGACTCGGTGTAGTTGATCGTCTGCGCCGGCCACTTGGCGAAATACCACGGCGATCCGCGCATGTAATACTCCATGCGCTCGGGCTCGCCGTTGCCGCGCACGTAGTCGCGCACGAAGTTGCGGTAGCCGTCGTTCCAGGAGGCCCAGCCCGTGTCGCGCAACGCTCCCGCGATGTGCCCGCGGAAGCTCCACGGCTCCGCGATCAGGATCACGTCGCGTTTCACTTTCTTCAGCGCCGCCTCGATCTCGCGCAGCACTTCGACGCCGAGCAATTCCGCCAGGTCGAAACGGAAGCCGTCGACGCCATACGCCTCGATGAAGTGGGTGCAGCTGTCGACGATCAGGCGTCGCGCCATCGCGGAACGCGCCCGCAGATCGTTGCCGCAACCGCTCCAGTTGGTCAGCGCGCCGCCCGCGTCCTGCTCGAAGTAATACAGCCGGTCGACGAACATCAGGTGCGCCGGCACGCCGACGTGGTTGAACACGACGTCGAGCACCACCGCCATGCCGCGCCGGTGGAACGCCGCGACGAGCGCCTGCAGTTCCTTGATCCCGGACGCCTGGCGGGGCGCGAGCGCGTAGCTGCTCTCCGGCGCCAGGAAACTGTTCGTCATGTAGCCCCAGTGGTATTCGTCGACGGTCACGTCGTCGAATTCGTGCACCGGCTGCAGTTCCACGCAGTTCACCCCGAGCCGGTGCAGGTAGAAATCGTCGCTCTCCACCCATTTTCGCAGCCCCGTGAACCCCCGCCGCTCCTCTTCCGTGGCGGCCACGGGCGCGTGCCGCGCGAGGTCGCGCACATGCGCCTCCGCGATGATGAGATCGTGCCAGGCGGGCGTCGCGAAACTCCGGTCTCCCTGCCCCACCCAGGCCGCATCCAGCACGATGCCCGGACCGTCGCGACCGCAGGCCGCGAGCGCATAGGGATCGAGCACCCGATGCCGCGGATCGAAGCCGCCGCCGGCCTCGCCGCTCACCGAATACCAGTAGAACCACCCGTGCAGGGAACGGTCGAGCGCCACCTGCCACACCCCGGCCGCGCCGTCGGCATCCGGCCGGCGTGACATCGGAAAATACAGGGGATCCTCGGCCTCGCCCGTCTCGCGCGCGATCCCCAGCGTGACGCTTTGCGCCCGCGGCGCAAAAAGCCGGAAGACCGTTTCGGCCCCGCGGACGATCGCCCCGAGCTGGAGTTCCGTCTTCAGCTCGAAGAAAAACGGACCCGGCGTCAGCGGCACGCCTCGCCCTCCGCCTTCCGCCCATGTCACGGTCAACGCTTCCGCCAGGCTGAGCGGCTCCGACACGGTGAAGCGCCAGAGGTGGGTGCCGGTCCGGGCCGGATCGACATAGCGGTTCGAATTGCCGCGGTCGTCGCGAAGCACGTTGGGAGCCTCGGCCGGCGGCATCAGCCACTGGTGCTCGCCGGTCACGAATTTGAAACGAACCGGTCCGCCGGTCAGGAAGGGCGCGGCTTTTCCCGTCCAGCGCAGCACCCGCTCCCCGTCCACCTCCGCGGGGTGAAGGCGCCACTCCGCCACGCCCACCGCCTGCTGCCAGTCGTTGAAATCACCCGCGAGGTAGACGCTGTCGCGCGCCGGATCGATCTCGCACCCGTGCTCGAGCGGGAGAACAAACTCGATCGTCCCGTCCGCCTCCACGTAGTAACCGTAGGTGCGGGCGGCGGCCAGCGCGGGCACCGGCGTCAGGGCATCCGGCGCCGGGCACTGTTTGCCCAGCGAAAACCGGGGTCGCGCCCGCCGCGTCCAATCGCGGCTCAGTTCGATGATCCCTGTCAGGGGGGATTTCAACCAGGCGCGGACAATACGATGCGGTTCTGCCATGCGTGCGAACCCCACAGCATTTGCCGGACCGCCCAAGCGACAAGCGGTAAGTGTCGAACCTCGGTTCCGCCAAGCGGGCGAACCGGCCTCGTGCCGACCTTTCAACCCGCTCCGGCCTCTTCGTGCGGCCCCGCACCCGCGATCGCAACCGGGATTGCCATAACACTCCGAATCGATGTCATTGAGGCTGTCCGCGAGGCCCCCGTGTCGACGTTCGCCAAGGTCACCTCCCCGTTGCGTCGCCTCCGCCATCCCGCCGGATGGATCGGTCGGCACTTTCGTCACCCGGATACCGCCGGCTGGAAAAGCATCCGCTGGGGCCGCGTCGCGGGTGTGGCCGTCGCGGGCGCCCTCGCGTGCTACCTGGCGGGGGCCGCGGCCGTCTGCGGCTATCTCCGGTTCCAGCGCGGAATCACGACCGTCCGCCTCGCCGATCTCGTGCTCCCCACGCGCTGGGACCGCTTCCGCCAGGTCATGGGCGAACATCAACTCGCGCAGGCCGAACACCTGCGACGCGCGGGCCGCTTCGCCGAAGCGCTCCTCTACGCCCGGGCCGGTCTCGCCCGCGCCCCGACCCATCGCGCCGGCCGCATTCTCGCGGCCCGCCTCCTGGCCGCGGGCGGCCGGGACGAAGAGTCGCATCGCCTCCTGCTCGACGGCCTCGAACACCCTCCGCTCGATCCGACGCTGCTCACCGAGCTCTTCCGGGGCCTCTGGCAACGCCAGGAGGACCGGCAAATCATCGCCCTCGTCCGCCGATTGGCCCCGCGTGCGGACGGCGAGCCGGAGACCCTCCGCCAGCTCCTTATGACCGCGGCCGCCGCCGCGCTCGCCCGCGGAAACTTCGACGACGCGGAAAACTTTCTCCAGCGGTCGCCGGCCGTCTCCGCCTCGCCGGCGGGCCGGCACCTCCAGGCCCGGATCGACTGGGAACGCGGCCTCGGACCGCTCGCCTTGGTGCGTATCCGTCAGCTCGCGGCGGAACATCCCGGCGACGTCGACCTCCATCGCAACCTGGCGGAGTGGCTGCGTGCCTGCGGCCGGGCCGACGAAGCCCGCCGGGTCGTGCTCGGTCTGCAACTCGCCGTGCCCGATCGCCCCGAACCGCGCCTCGAACTCATCCGCGAATACCATGCCGCGCGCGACACCCTAAGCCGGGATCGCGAGATCGCGGCGTTTCTCGATGCGTTTCCCGCCGACGCCGGCGCCCGCCTCGCGCTGGCGGATATCGCGGCCTCCGCGGGCCTCTCCGCGCTGGCCGCGCAGCTGGCAAGCCACGCGCGGGACCGCGGCTGGGAGACCGTTCCCTTCGACCTGCTCGTGATCGAAGCCCACATCGCCGCGGACCGCCACTCCCCCGCGCTCGATGCGGCGCGCGCCTTGCGCGCGACGCATCCCGCGCTTCCCCCGCACCTGCAGGCGAGCCTGCACGGCCTGCTGGCCCTCGCCCATCAGGGACTGGGCGATGCCGCCGCCTCCCGCACCTTCCTCGGTGCCCTGCTCACCGCCCCCGGCGTCCGCGGCGCGCTGCTCCTGTCGGTCGCCCGCCGCCTGGAGCGGCTGGGCGCTCCCGATTCGGCGCATCAGGCGCTCCGGCGCGCGTGCGAACTCGATCCGCTCGACCAACCTGCCCTTTCCCGCCTGATCGAGCACGAACTCGCGCACCGCCGTTTCGATTCGATCCACGAACGGGTGCGCCGGCTCCTGACGATGCGCCGCCCGTCGCCCGATCTCCTGCTCGCCCTGCGCCACGCGCTCGGCGGGGATCGTTTTTTGTTTTCCGAGGAAGCGAGCGCGACGATCGCCGCACTCGCCGCGGCGGCCCCCGCCCGCTGATTTTAAGGGCGCCCACCTCCGCGGCTCGGGCCGCCCCCGCACCGTCACCGGGAAGTCACTTACCACCCGGCGTCGACTGTTTACATCTGGCACGATTCTGGCGGACTCTGCCCCTACCCTATGTCGTCTCTTCGCCGCTTTGCTTCACTGGCGGCAGTCGCCTTGGCGTTCCTCGCCAACGCGCTGCACGCCAATCTCGGCACCGCCCTCCAGATGCAGCTGGGCAATCCCAGCGGCGCCGGCTCCGACCCGTCCAACCAGACGAAATACCTGATCCAGCGCGCCCAATACGCGATCGACTACAACAACACCAACCGCGAACCGAACTGGGTCGCGTGGAATTTGTCCTCCGCCGACATCGGCTCCAGCGGCCGGTCCGACTTCTCCGTCGACCCGACCCTCCCGAGCGGATATTATCAGGTCCTCACCACCGACTACTCCGGCTCCGGCTACGATCGCGGCCACATGTGTCCGTCCGGCGACCGCACCGTCACCGTCGCCGACAATCAGGTCACGTTCTACATGTCCAACATGGTGCCCCAGGCGCCCGACAACAACCAGGGCGTCTGGGCCAGCTTCGAGACCTACTGCCGATCGCTCGCGACGGCCGGCAACGAGGTCCTCATCGTCACCGGCCCGAGCGGCTTCGCCGGTTCGACCATCGCCAGCGGCGTCGCCATCCCCGGCTATGTCTGGAAAATCGCCGTGGTCGTGCCGGCCGGATCCGGCACCGCCGCAAGCCGGATCACCGCCTCCACCCGGGTCATCGCCCTGAAGATCCCCAACATCGCCGGCATCCGCAGCAATCCCTGGCAGAACTACATCACCTCGGCCGCCCAGCTGGAAACCGACACGGGCTACACGTTCTTCACCGACCTCTCGCCCTCCATCCGCGCGGCCCTGCGCACCGTGGTCGACGGCCAGACGGCCACCGGCGCGCCCACCATCGCCACCCAACCCGCCGGACAGACCGCTCCCGTCGGCGGCAACGCCTCGTTTTCCGTCGTCGCCAACGGCGACGCCCCCCTCGCCTACCAATGGCTGAAAAACGACGTCGAAATCACCGGCGCCACCGCCGCCACCCTCACCCTCTCGAACGTCGCCGCGGCCGACGCCGCGACCTACACCGTCGTCGTCTCCAACTCCGTGGGCTCGGTTACCAGCGCCGGCGCCGCGCTCGTTCTGTCCGGCATCCCGCCGTCGATCGTCACCTCTCCGACCGCCCGCACCGCCCACGCCGGCACCGCCACGACCTTCTCTGTCGTCGCCGCCGGCTCGCCCACGCTCACGTATCAGTGGCGCAAGGGCGGCGCCAATCTCGCCAACGGCGGCAACATCTCCGGCGCCACCACCGCCAACCTGACGCTTTCGAATGTCCAGACCGCCGATGCCGCCGCCTACGACGTCGTCGTCACCAACGCCGTCAACGGCTCCAGTTCCGCGACCAGCGCCTCCGCCGCGCTCACTGTCACCCCGACGGCTCCGACGATTGTGACCGCCCCCGCGTCGCAGTCCGCCACGGCCGGCGGCACCGTGACGTTCTCCGTGTCCGCCACCGGCACCGCGCCGTTTACCTACCAGTGGCGCAAAGGCGGCACCGCCCTGACGGACGGCGCCAACATCGCCGGCGCCACCACCGCGACCCTGACGGTCTCGACCGTCGCCACCGGCGACGCCGGCAGCTACGATGTCGTGGTCTCCAACGGCGTCGGCACACCGGCCACCAGCAGCAGCGCCTCCCTCGTCCTCGCGACGGTCACCGGCTCCCAGGTCGCCTACGCCGGCGGCACCTACTCGCAGAATTTCGACGGACTCGCTTCCAGCGGCACGATCACGCTGGCGGGCTCCGCCCCGTTCGACCTCGCCACCAACGGCCTCAGCGGCTGGCGGCTCGGCTCCAGCGCCGGCGTGCCCGCGCTTACGGTCGGCACCGGCTCCTCCAACGCCGGCGGCGCCTACTCCTACGGCTCGTCCGGCAGCAGCGAGCGCGCCCTCGGCACCGTCGCCAGCGGCAGCGTGACGCCCCGCTTCGGCGTGATGATCACCAACAATTCCGGCACCACCATCACCCAGTTCACGCTGGGCTACACCGGCGAGCAATGGCGCAACGGCGGCAACACCGCCGCCCACTCGCTCGCCGTCTCCTATTCCCTTTCCGCCGTCGATATCAACGCCTCCACCGGGTTCACCGATGTCGCCGCCCTCGCGTTCACCTCCCCCACCGTCGGCGCCTCCGCCGCCACGCTCGACGGCAACGCCACCGCCAACCGGACCGCGGTTTCGGCCACCGTGACCGGGATCTCCTGGGCGCCCGGCCAGACGCTGGTGCTCCGCTGGTCCGACACCAACGATTCCGGCAACGACCACGGGCTGGCGGTCGACGACCTCACCTTCACGACCCCCGTCGGCACGGCCCCGGTCACGCCCACGATCGCGTCCACCACTCCGGCCAGCGGCGCCACGGGCGTCGCCGGCAACTCGGCCATCACCGTCACCTTCAACCAGGCCGTCACCGTCTCCGGCAATTGGTTCGCCTTGAGCAGCACCCTCAACGGCTCGCTGTCCGCCACGGTCACCGGCGGTCCCACGACCTACACCATCACCCCGCCGCTCAGTTTCGCCGACAACGACACCGTCACGGTCACCTTCATCGCCACCCAGATCACCGAGAGCGCGACCGGCACCCTGAAGCCGACGGCCAACACCACCCTCTCTTTCAGCACCGCCGCCCCCGTCGCCCCGACTGTCGCGACGCCCCCGCAGGCCGCCACGGTCAACGCCGGCAGCAATGTCACCTTCACGGTCGCCGCCTCCGGCACCGCCCCCTTCAGTTACCAGTGGCGCAAAAACGGCACCGCCATCACCGGCAACACCTCCGCCACCACCGCGACGTTCACGATGACCAACGTCCAGGCGACCGAGGCCGCCGACTACGACGTCGTCGTCACCAACTCCGTCGGCTCCGTCACGAGCGCCGCTGCCGCTCTCACCGTAACGCCCGTCGCCCCGACCGTCACCACCGCACCGGTCGCCGCCACCGCGACCTTCGGCAACAACGCCACCTTCACCGTCGCCGCCTCCGGCACGACGCCGTTCACCTACCAGTGGCGCAAGGGCGGCGTCGCCCTCGCCAACGGCACCGTTGCCAACGCCGCCACCGTGTCCGGGGCCACCGGCGCGACGCTCACCCTCGCGGGCGTCACCAACGCCGACGCCGCCAACTACGATGTCATCGTGACCAATTCCGTCGGTTCCGCCCCCGCCACCACTCCCGTGGCCCTCACCGTGAACCTGCCCCCCGCCGGCCCCTCGATCAACTACGCCGGCGGCACCTACAGCCAGAACTTCGACACCCTGCCGTCCTCCGGCACCTTCACTTTCGCCGGCACCGGTCCCTATGGCCTCGAGCCCGCCCAGCCGAACGGCGTCGGCGCCTCCGGCCTCGCGGGCTGGAGTTTCGGCAAAGCCGCCGGCTCCGGCTCCGTTGCCCTCTTCAAGTTCGACACCGGCTCGAGCAACGCCGGCGGCACCAATTCCTACGGCGCGAGCGGTGCGTCCGACCGCGCCCTCGGCGCCCTCGGCAGCGGCACCTTCGCCGCCCGCTTCGGCATCGCGCTCGTCAACACCACGGGCTCGACGCTCAACGAAGTCACCATCGGCTACACCGGCGAGCAATGGCGCCGGGGCAGCGCGAGCGCGAACAAGCTCGCCTTCTCGTATGCCACCGGCGCCGTCGACCTGAACACCGCCCCCACCGCCGGGTTCACCGCCGCCGCCGCCCTCGATTTCACCGCTCCGGTCACCGCCGGGTCCAACGCCGCGCTCGACGGCAACCTCGCCGCCAATCGCGTCGTGGTCTCCCCCGTGACGCTGACCGGCCTCAACTGGGCCGCCGGCCAGACCCTCCTTCTCCGCTGGACCGATGTCGACGACTCCGGCAGCGACGACGGCCTCGCGATCGACGATTTCACGTTCACGGCGGCACCCGCGATCACCACCCAGCCCGTCGCCCGCAGCGCCACCAGCGGCGACAGCGTCACCTTCGCGGTGGCGACCAGCGCCACCGGCGCGACCTACCAGTGGCGCCGCAACGGCACCGCGATCACCGGCAACTCGTCCGCTACGACCGCCTCTCTCACCGTCACCGCCTCGTCCGCGCTGGCCGGCAACTACGACTGCGTCGTCACCAACCCGGCCGGCAGCACCACCAGCTCCGCCGTCGCGCTCACCGTCACCAAGATCCCCGTCCAGATCACTCTCGGCAACCTCGTCCACACCTACGACGGCTCGGCCAAGGCCGCGTCCGCCACGACCGCTCCCGGGGTGTTCCCCGTCTCGTTCACCTACGACGGCGGCACCCTCGCGCCGGTCGCGGCCGGCAGCTACGCCGTCGTCGGCACCGTCGCCACCGCCGACGCCGAAGGCTCAGCCGGGGGCACGCTCACGATCGCGCGCGCCATCCAGACCGTCGCGTTCGGCAGCCTGCCGGCCGCCGTCAGTCCGGGCACTGCGGTGACCCTCGCCGCGACCGCCAGCTCCGGCCTGCCCGTCGCGTTCTCCGTCGTCGGCGGCAATGCCACCCTGGCGGGCAATTCAATCACGCTGCTCGACACCGCGCCGGTGACGGTCCGCGCGACCCAGGCGGGAAACATCAACTATTCGCCCGCATCGGCCGATACGACCCTCGTCGCCAGCAAGCTCAACCAGACGATCGCGTTTGCCGCCCCGGCCAATCAGCTGACCACCGCCGGCCCGGTCCCGCTCTCCGCGACCGCATCCTCCGGCTTGCCCGTGACCTTTGCGGTGGTCTCAGGCCCCGCGTCGCTGACCGGCGCCACGGTCGAGCTGGCCGGCACACCCGGCACCGTCGTTGTCCGGGCGACCCAACCGGGCAACGCCACCTTCAACGCCGCCCCCGCGGTGGAGCGCAGCTTCGAGGTCACCGCCGCCCGAGTCCCTCCGCGCATCGCGCAGCAACCCGTCGCCCGCACCGTGCTGGTGGGCGGCAGCACCTCCTTCTCCGTCATCGCCACCGGCACCCCGGTGCCCACCTTCCAGTGGCGCAAGGACGGCACGCCGCTCGCCGGCGCCACCGGCGCCACCCTCGCACTGGCCGACGTGTCGCTCGCGGCTGCCGGCGGCTACGATGTGGTCGTGGCGAACGCCGCCGGTTCGGTCACCAGCGCGCTCGCCCGCCTCGTCGTCAACGCGACGCCCGTCGCACCCGCCATCATCCGCCAACCGGGCTCCCAGGTCGTCCTGCTCGGCCGCCCCGCCGCGTTTTCGGTCGCCGCCACCGGCGCCCCGGCCCCGACGTATCAGTGGCTCAAGGACGGCACGGCGATCGCCGGCGCCACCGGCGCGGACCTCGGGATCGCCGCCGTGGCCGCCGCCGACGCCGGCGTCTACAGCGTCACCGTGACCAACTCCGCCGGCACCGTCGCGTCGTCCCCCGCGCGCCTCGCCGTCATCCGCCGCAGCTACGCCGGCACCTACTTCGGCACGCTGGGCGGCGGCGGCAATTTCGCGATGCAGATCGGGCCCGAAAACACCGGCGTTTTTCTCGCCTTCGCGCCCGGGTCGCGCACCGCCATCGTCTCCCGTGCGGTCGCCGTCGACGACAACGGCCGCTTCTCGTTGAACGGCACCGCCACCACCGGCGCGGCCCCCGCCGCGGTCGCCGCCGGCGAAGGCCCGGCTCGCGCCGCGGCGACGGTCGAATTCTCCCTCGCCGGCTCGATCACCGAGGGCGGCGCGATCAGCGCCAGCGGCGCCGGCATCACGCTCGCCGGCTCGCGCACCGCCGACACCGGCGGCGCGTCCGCCTCCGCCGGGTTCTATCAGGCCGGCGCGGCCGGCAGTTCCGCCTCCGCCCTCGTGATTGTCGCCCCGAGCGGCCAAGCCCTGGTCGTCACCCAGAACGGCGCCGCCGTCGACGGCGGCGCCGGGACCGTCGATGCCGCCGGACGGCTCAACGTCACCACCGCGGGCACCCAGACCATCTCCGCCACGGTGTCCGCCGACTCGGCCACGCTCAGCGCCACCGTCACCGCGACCGACGGCGTCGCCACCACCCTCAGCGGCGTCGCCGCCTCCTCGGCCGCCGCCGCCGCCCAGCGGATCGTCCACATCTCCACCCGCCCCCGCGCGGGCACCGGAGAGCAGGTTGCGATCGTCGGCTTCGTCATCACGGGCCTGGAGTCGAAAACCGTGCTCGTGCGCGCCGTCGGCCCCGCGCTGCGCGGCTTCGGGGTCGCGACCGCCCTTTCGGCGCCGCGTTTGGAATTGTTCGCCCAGGGCGCCGCCGTCCCGCTCGCCGCGAACCTCGGCTGGAGCAGCGCCGCCAATCCCGCCGAGATCGTCCATGCCGCCGGGGTGTCGGGTGCCTTCCCCCTTGCCGCCGGCAGCGCGGACTCGGTGATTCTGACCACGCTCGCGCCCGGCGCCTACTCGGCCGTGGTCAGCGCCTCCGACGGTCGGACCGGCGTCGGTCTGGTCGAGGTCTACGACTTGTCCGGCGGCGCGATTGCCCAGCGCCTTGCCAATCTGTCGACCCGCGCCGTCGCCGGCACCGGCGACACGACGCTCATCGCCGGTCTGGTGATTGCCGGCACCGCGCCGAAACGCGTCCTGCTTCGTGCGGCGGGTCCGGCCCTCGCGGCCTTCGGTGTCGCCAACGCGCTGTCCCGCCCCGCCCTCGCCCTCTTCTCGGGCCAGACCCTCGTCGCGGAAAACCAAGGCTGGAGTGCGTCGACCGACGCCGCGGCCATCGCCGACGCGGCCGGCAGCGCCGGGGCGTTTGCCTTTGCCGCCGGAAGCCGGGATGCCGCCCTCATCGTCCATCTCGCGCCCGGCGCCTACACCGCCCAGGTCACCGGCGTCGGCGGCGCGACGGGCATAGCCCTGGTCGAGGTCTACGAACTGCCCTGACGCGGCGGCACATCGTGCGCGGCGCGCTCACGCCGCCGGCGTCGCTGTGCCGCGGACGTCGTCCGGCAAGCGGCATCGCGCGCCTCGGGCGAAGGTCGCCGCTCGGCGCACCCGCCCGCTCAGTTGCGCCAGATCCGGGTGGGGAAATTGATCGTCTGCGCTTCCGGCACCGCCGTCGTTTCCAACATGCCGCACACCCGCGCGAGTCGATCCTGCACTCCGGCAATCAATCCGGGCAGAGCTTCCGGCACGAGTCCCATCGGCTGCAACTGCAGCGCTTCGGGCAGCGGCGGCGGCAACGTCGCCACCGGGGCGCACACCGCCGAGCGGATCCATTTCGCGGCGTGGAGCAGACTCGCCATCCGCACGAAGCCGGCCGATGCCCGCGGCGCGTATTGCCAACGCACCGGCTCGCTCATCGCGCGCGGAAAATCCCAGTGGCGCAGCAGCGCCGATCCGACTTCCGCCTGCGTGAAACCCAGCTCCTGCCGCTCGTGCTCGGTCGCCTCCCGCGGAAACCCGCGCGAGATCAGACGCAGTTTCGCGCCGCGCCGCAGCGCCCACTCGTCGATCGCCACCATGCCGACGCAGTGCAGCAACCCCGCCGTGTAGGCGATGTTCCGGTCCTGCAGCGTGACCTCCGCCAACAGCTCCGCGGCGATGGCGCCCGCCACCGACATCCGCCACAACTCGTCGGCTTCCACGTCGTAAACTTCGAGCGGCCGCACCAGCACCTGCGAAGCCACGGCATACGAGACCATCTCGAAAACCTGCTCGAAGCCCACCCGGATCACCGCCTGCTCCACGGTCGCGCACCGCAGCGCCCCCTGGCCGAAATACGCGCTGTTCGCCAGTTGCAGCACCCGCGCCGCGATTCCCGGATCGAGCCGCACCAGCGAAACGATGTCGTCCATCGACGAATTTCCGTCGCACAGCAGCACTTTCAGCCGCGGCAGCACCTTCGGCGCCGAGGGCAGATGCTTTACCTCCCGGACAATGTCGTCCGGTGTCAGAGAAAACGTGGAGGCAAGCGTCATATCCGCGACCATGGTAATACCTTTCTTGGTATCGGCGCATTTTGCCCCGACTTTCGCCAAAATTTGACCGGCCGCCCGTGCGGACCGAACCGCCGCCGCCGATCTCACGGCGGTTTCCGCGTCCCCGCTCTCCGGGTGCACTTTGCCCGAACCCTCGCCCCGCCCCCCCGGTGCGGCGGGTCGGATTGGACGGGCGGCGGGTCGGCCGGCCGCGCGCGATTTCAGACGCGACAAATCTTCGGTCGCCTTCCACCGTGCGGTTTACTTCCAAACCTCCAACCGCTCGCCGCACCTCCGCCGGGCTCCGGCCCGACGGGCCGCCGCCACCCAACCGACGCCTACCACCATGCCCCGCATCCTCCTGATCGACGACGACGACACGTTGCGCAAGATCGTCGCCAAATCGCTGGGCTATGCCGGCCACGAAGTGATTCAGGCGACCGACGGCAAGCAGGGCATGGATCTGGTCCGCAGCACCGAGTTCGATGTGGTCATCACCGACCTCATCATGCCGGAACAGGAAGGCGTGGAAACCATCGCCATGCTGCGCACCGAGTATCCCAGGCTTCCGATCATCGCGATCTCGGGCGGCGCCGTGCACTCGCCTCTCTACCTGGAGATCGCCGCCAAGATCGGAGCCCGCTTCATCCTCGCGAAACCGTTTCACATGCCCGAGCTCGTCGAGCTGGTGAAAGTGGCGATCGACTCGAAAAAAGCGCCCTGAACGCGCGCGTCCGCGGTTCGCCGCCCTCTCCGCGATTCCGCCGCCCGTCGGTCGGGCGCACCGCGCCGGCTAGCTCTTCGGCGCGGTCTCCGCCGCCGGCGCCGGTTTGGCAGGCTCCGTCATCCCGCGGCGGATGAACTCCACTCCCGGCCCGTCGGCCCGCACGCGCACCACCGTCTCCCCGCGCGTGTCCTCCCCGATGTATTCGACCGAGGCGGACGCCATGATCGGCAGGTATTTCCTGATGTCTTTGCTCCGGTCCTCCGCGCTCGCGTGGATGCTCCACAACTCGACCGGCGGCTTCCCTTCGGTCGCGGGCTTGTTCTCCCGCGCGGTGATCTTGAGGTATTTCTCGTAGATCGTGACCGGCCGCGGCATCTCCTCGTATCCCACCAACTCGGAGCGCGGCGTGTCGTAGACGGCCACGGTCCGGTAGCTCGTGTTCCCGCGCGCGTCCGTGACCGGCACGCTGTCGTAGCGCACCCCGCCGCCGACCTGCGCGTAGACCGGGACGCTGACGCTCTCGATTCTCGTGCGCGGCGACTCGAGGCCGTATTCGACCTCCACGATCATGTCGGCGCGATCGTCCGTCGGCGCCTCGTAAAGCCCCTTGCCGGACAGTGCCGTCCGCACGAACTCCGCCGCCTCTTTGTAGCGCAGACTCTCCTCGCCGAGCCGCGGGTCCTTGCTCTTGAGCTTGTAGGACTGGGTCGGAGGCGGGGCCGGTTTCGCCATCGCCTCCAACTTCACCTGATAGGGATCGGTCGCGCAACCGGCCAAAGCCGCCGCCAGCAGACCGATCGCGGCGCGCCATCCCAGGTTGCTCATGTGGCAGGGCGGACCATCGCGGAATCGCCCGGATTCCAATTCGCTCAGATCCCCGGTTTGACCGGCGCCGGGGTGTTCTCGGTTTTCTTGGGCGCATCCTCGCCCTTGAGCCGGGCAAGTTCTTCCTCGAGGCGGGCAATCTCCGCCTCCGTCTGCAGCGTCTTCTCGTGCGCGTCGTCGAGTTCCTTCTTCTTCGCCAAGGCCGCCGAGCGCTCGTCCTTCAGCTTCTTCAGTTTCTCCGAACGCTCCTCGAGCTTCTTCTTGGCGTCATTGAGTTCGAGGTCGGAAATCCGGAATCCTTCGGCGATCGCCAGCTCTTCCTCCATCGAAGCCTTCAGTTTGGCCTCCTCCGCCAGACGCTTCGCCCGGTCCTGCTGGTAAGCGCGTTCCTGCGCGAGCCGGTCCTGCTCCTTCCGGTCCTTCGCGTCCTGCACCATGCCGACGATGCCGCCGATCAGCGCGCCCGCCGCCGCACCGCCGACCAGACCGGCCCCGGTGCCCATGCTGCTGTTGTTGCCGACCACCGCGCCGCCCGCGCCGCCGATCAGCGCACCGGTGCCCGCTCCGCTCGCGGTCTTCGACGGCGCAACCCCCGACGAAGAGCATCCCGTCAAACCGATCACGGCCACCAGGGTCGTGCTGCCGACGACCCGACGTAACGACGCTGAAACGATCCGAGACTTGGTTGTCTGCATGGGGAATGGAAAAAGCTCTACGAGAGACGCACGCGCTCCGAAAAGGTTCGTTCTTTCTGCCCGATACACACCCGGAACCAACTATTTTGCAAGTCGCGCCAGCCCGCATTTGAATTTCTCGGAAAATGATCCATCTAGGCATCGCCCCGCGCCGCCGTTGCAGCTTCCGCTAAAACCACGCCCATGATTTTTCGCAACAAGGGGGTCCTCTCCCTCGAATTCCTGGTTCCGTTCCTCGGCCTCGTTGTCGCCTTCGCCATCGTCCAACCCTACTATGCCCTCGTCGTCCGGCCCCGCGCCGAGGCGATCGAGATGAAGCACAAGGTGGTCACGGCCCAAGGCAACGCGAAGGACATCTCCGAGCTCCGTTCGATCTACATCATCATCCGGGATCCCGAGCAGCAGTGGGAAATCATTTTCGCGCTCTGGGGCTTCATCATCCTCACCTACAAACTGGTCCACATCCGCAATGAGCGGCGCGTGTTTCGCCACGATTTCGTGCGCGTCCAGCCCGGTGAACGCATCATTCCCGAGGACGCGCTCGACCGCTACAAAGAGATGCGCATCGCCGTCGACCGCGAACCCAAGTGGCGCGATCGCCTGCTGCCCGAATGCATGATGGCGGCACTTCACCGCTTCCACGCGACCAACTCCATCCAGGATTCGGCCAACGCGGTGAAGGAACGCGCCGACATCGCCGCCGACCAGCTCGACTCCTCCCTCTCCCTCGTGCGCTACATCGCCTGGGCCATTCCCGCCATCGGCTTCATCGGCACGGTCCGCGGCATCGGCCTCGCGCTCTCCTACGCCGAGGAAGCCATCAAGGGCGACATCACGCCGGTCATCGACGCCCTCGGCCTCGCGTTCAACTCCACGCTGGTCGCCCTCCTGATTTCGATGGTGCTGATGTATTTCATGCACGTCGTGCAGAGCCGGCAGGAAGCCTTCGTGCTCGATACCCAGACCTTCTGCCGCGACAAGCTGATCGACGTGATGAAAGTCCCGGTTCGCGACGCCACCGGCACCTCCCTCGCCTAACCGCCCATGTCCACGCTCGCGCTCGAACTGAGCGATGCCGCCTTCCTCACCGCCGTCTGCGAGGCCGACGCGCCCCGCCTCCTCGATGTGCCGGACAAGCACGGTTCCACGGACTGGCCGGGCTTTTGCTACGCCGACGGCCCGCACCTGTCGTTTGGCCGGGCCGCCGAGGACATGTGGTTCGTCCACCCCCGGCGCGTGGCGCACAACTTCTGGCAACGGCTCACCCACGAGCCGGCCGCCCTCGTCGTCGGCTCCAAGTCGCCGTCCTTCTCGGAACTCGCTTTCTTTTTCCTGCGTGAATTCTGGACCCGCGCCCAGCAGGCCGCGCCCGCCCACGAACGGCTCGTGCTGGCTCTGCCCGGCGCTTACCTGAAGGACGCGGCCACCGAGGAGGAAAAGATCGGCCTGCTGCTCGGCATGGCCGGCGAACTCAAATTGCCGCTCGCCGGCATGATCGACCTCGCCGCCGCGTCGCTCTGCGACCCGCGCGCCCCGGGTTTCAATCCCTCCCTCCCGATCGTCGTCATCGACCTTCACCTCGATGACGGCGAATTCACGCTCTTTACCGCCGACACGGCGCTCACCCGGCGCGATTACCTGCACCTCCCGCAGGCCGGCTTGGCCCACCTCGTGAAGCAGCTCACCGGCACGATGGGCAACCGCTTCCTCCGCCACACCGCGTTCGACATCCTCGAGGACGGCCGGATCGAGCAGACTTTTTTCCGCCAAACCAAGGAGTTCTTCGTCGGCGAGGCCCCCGAATACCGGTTCCACATCAACACCGCCAACCGCGTCTACGAGATGCTGGCGAAACGCGAACAGCTCGTCGCCGACGCCCAGCCTTTCGTCGCGTCAATCGTGACGTCCCTGCAGACGTTTTTGCAGCATTCGCCGCACGGAGCCGATCCCTGCACCATCGCGCTCACCCACCGGGCCGCCTGCCTGCCGGGCCTCGAGGCCCGGCTGCGCCACGCCGGCTATCCGCGTCTGCTCCGCCTGCCCGCCGGCGCCGCCGCGTGCGGCGCCGCCCGGATCGGCGCCACGCGCCTGCGCGTCCACGCCGACTTGGCCGACGTCCCCGTCGAGACCTCCGTGCCGCTCTCGGCCACGCGACGGCTGGTCTCCGCCCAGTGGGAAGCCCGGCTGAGCAAGCTCCCGCGCCACGGCGCGCCCCGCCCCGCCCCCACCCACGCCGTCCTCGACGGCATCGGCCACGCCCTCGGGGCGGCGCGGCGTTTCACGATCGGCAATCCGGAGCAACGCGCCGATCTCCTCCTGCCCGCCACGTTCAGCGCCGCCGACGGCTGCTCGATTCCCCTCGTCCACGAGGACGGCAAGCTCTGGCTTCCCGACAGCGCGCTCGGCCGCACCGGCGGCAGCGACACCTCCGCCCGCACCGTCGTCGAGGCCGGCGACCGCCTCACGATCCGGTGCGGCAGCCACCACACCGACGTCCTCTTCGTCCACTGTCCGTTGCCCTCGGCGTGGGCGCGCCCCGAGTAGGCCCGCGTCCCGCCGCGATCCCCGCGCATGGCCTCCCTTGCCCTCAAGCGCCGCGAACTCGAGGTTTTCAGCCTCTCGTTTCTCGACTGCATTTGCTGCGGTTTCGGCGCGGTGCTGCTGATCTTTCTGCTGACGATCGCGAAAAAGACCGACGTCGACAAAGCCGACGTCGTCGAGGCCCGCGACCGGCTGCGCAAAGTCCAGGCCCAAGTCGACCTGAGCAAATCGGAGCTCGACAAACTTGCCCGCATCATCGCCGCCGCCCAGCTGGAGCTGAAGGAATTGCAGGACAAGACAGCGGTCGACCAACTCAAGGTCTCCGCCCGCCGCCGCGACCTGCTCCTCATGCTGCAGCAGACCGGAGCGCTCAAGGATGCCCTCCACGCGCTGCTCGGGGAGAAAAAAGTGATTCCCACCGAGGAAGTCGCGCCGCCGGTTCCGATCCCCAATATCGACCGCCGCCAATATCTCACCGGCGTGAAGCTGCAGGGCGAGTTCGTCGTTTTTCTCGTCCGCACGTCCGGCTCCATGCTCGACGAGACGATCGATGCGGCCTCCGACCGGCTCGCCGACCCCGACGACAAGAAGCGCACCGCCCCGAAATGGCGCCGCACCGTCGAGGCGATGGAGTGGATGCTCGCCTCGCTCGAGCCCGAGACCCGCTTCCAGATCCTCCTTTTCGCCGAGGAGACGGTGCCGATTCTGCCCAACCGCGGCGAGGAATGGTTCAGCACCCGGGACCGCGCGACCATGGTCGCCGTCCTCAAGCGGCTCAACGAAATCGTCCCGCGCGGCGGCGCCAACCTCGAGCGGGCCTTCACCACCGTGCGCTTCCTGCCCCGGCTGCCCGACAGCATCGTGCTGCTCACCGACGGCCTGCCCACCCGCAGCGATTCCCTGCCGATGGACGGCGACGTCGACGAGGGGCACCGTATTCGTTTCTTCGAGATCGCCCAGAAACAGCTGCCGCCGCGGATCCCGGTCAGCACGATTCTCTTTCCCATGCTGACCGGCGATCCCGGCGCCCCCGGGTTGTTCTGGGAACTCGCCAACGCCACCCGCGGCGCGCTCGTCAGTCCCGCCAAATCCTGGCCCGACACATGATCAAACGCCGCCAGGCCCAGGTTTTCAGCCTCTCGTTCCTCGACTGCATCTGCTGCGGTTTCGGCGCGATCATCCTGATCTTCATCCTCAGCGTCGACTCGCGGGAGAAGGAGAAGATGGAGGTGCTGATCGAGCTCCAGCGCCAGATCGTCGAGAAGGCCGCCGCCCTGACCAAGATGGAAGTCGCCGCCATCGACCTGAACAAGGAGCGGCAACGGGTCGACAAACTCGTCGGCGAAACGCGCGTGAAACAGGACAATCTCCTCGCGCTCATCGACGACCTCGACCGCGGCCTCCAGCGTGAAAAACGCGGCCAGGAAGCCCTGCTGGTCGACATCGACGAACTCAAAAAGGAGATCGCCGCCCGGCAGAAGAAACCGGACCACGACATCGTCCTGAAGGATGTGAAACCCGCGCCGATCGGCCTGCCGATCGGGAGCAACTACATCGCGATCATCGTCGATACGTCCGGTTCGATGCGGGACCCCAACCACGGCGGCTTGCTGCCCATCGTGATCCGCACGATCGACACGGTGCTCGACTCGTATCCCGATATCAAAGGCGTGCAGTTGATCGACGGCGACGGCCGCTTCGTCCTCGGCCGCCGCGGCACCGGGACGGCCGCTTGGCTTTCCGACACGCGCGAAGTCCGCGAGACGATGAAGCGCACGCTGCGTCGTTACGAACAGGATACCGTTTCGAACCCCGTGCCCGGCATCTACAACGCGATGCGCTACCTCTTCGACCGCGAGAATCCCGAGATGCGCATGGGCATCTTCGTGTTCGGCGACGAGTTCAACTCGTCCGACGCCGCCGACGTCGTGCTCCGTCGCCTCGAGGAGCTGAATCCCGCCGACGACGAGGGAAAGCGCAAGGTCGTCATCAACGCCGTCGGATTTCCCACCACGATCCGCTACCAATTCTCGATGTTCAACACGGGCCTGCGCTTCGCCAATTTGATGCGCACGGTCACCTACCTGCACGGCGGCGCTTTTATCGCGCTGCAGGATATCTGACCCCGAACCGCACGCGCCGGTGATCGCATCACCGACCGGCTGGCGCCACTCGGGTGCGCAACACCGGAACCGGGCGCGGCGACGAAGGTCCGCCCTGGACTCGGCCCCAGCCTGCGTTCCCGGCAAAATAAAGCTCGCCGCGTGCGGACAGCGCGGCCCCCGCCGGCGCACTCATCGCCAGATGCGCCGCCTCCAGGACGGTCATCCGCGCGACGGCCCCTGCACCCGTTTCCAACGCCACCCGCACCACCCGGGTGGGACGGACATCGCCCTGCAGCACGAATAGCGTATCCCCGCCGTCGCCGGCCATCCCCGTCAATCCCGTCAACGACGTGTCCGCCGGCAATTCCAAGCTGGTCACGGCTCCGTCTGCCGCCGCCCGGTGAAGTCCGGTCTTTTCGTCCCCCACGATCACCGGCCCGCCGTCCAGCGCGACGACCCCGCGCGGAGCCAGCCACTCCGGGTCGCTCGCCACCCGCTCCGGCCTCGCCGCGCCCTCCCGCCAGCGCCAGAGGCAACGGGCCGCGCGGTCCACAATCCAGACCGTGCCGTCGGCCCCCACCGCCACGCCCCTGAGTTCATGCGCCTCATCACCGTTCGGCTCGAGCAGCCACGAGCGCCGCACGGCCCCCGACGCGGCATCCAGTTCGACCAAGGCGGATTGACCGACGCCACTCTCGCCCGCCCCCGCCATCTCGGGCACAGCCGCGGTCGCCGCCCAGAGCGCCCCGCGACGTCCGTCCCAAGCCAAACCCATGACGCCGAGGATTTCGGGCGCCTCGGCCGAGAACCGTCGGAGCGCCCCCTCCTTTGACCTTACCCAAACCGTCCGCAGACACCCGTCGCCGAAATAGATCTCTCCGGTCACGCCGTTGACCGCCAACGCTTCGATCGCCCCGGTGACGCCGCGCAGCGAGAACACGACCTCGCCCGCACCTCGCGGCAGCAGATTTGCCGTCAAAAGCTTCGCCACCGACGGATAATCGTTCCGAGCGCGCAAGACACCGGGCAGGTCGGTCAACGCACCCGCCGGATGCAATCCGGCGGCCGCGATCGAGCGCAGCGCCGCCAACGCCTCGTCGAACTGTTCTACGGCAGCAAGAGCAACAGCCCGCTGCGTCTGAAAGTCGGGATTCTCCGGTCGCAATTCCGCCGCTTCCGTCGCCCGTGCGGCCCAGGTGCCGAGGTCACCGGCCGCGCGCGCCCGCTCGGCCTCCCGCGCCAATGCTGCTGCGCGCGCCCACGATCCGGCCTCCGCCGCCGATGCAAGCCCCAGGCCAAACGCAAAGAGGCCGAAGACCCCACCGCCGAGGCGGCGACGCACCGTCGCCCACCTCGTCACAAGCCGAGTATCGCCTTCAGCAGTGCGGAGACCAACGACAGGGGATTGCCTCCCCCGCCGCTGCTTCCGCTCGGAGGGCCGCCCGATTGTCCGCCCCCTTGGGCACCACCTTGGCTGCTGCTTTGGCTGCCCGATTGGCCGGATTGTTGGCCCGATTGCCCGCTCTGGCCGGAAGATCCGCTTTGCTGGCCCGACGACTGACCCGGCTGCTGACCCCGCTGATTGGAGGCGACCTGCTTTTGACCCCGTTGACCGCCCGCCGAAGCCTGCTGCCCCCCGCCCGAGTCGCCGCCTTCACCGTCGGCCTCGCTCCCCGAACCTCCGGCGCGATTCCCGGATTTTCCAGCCGTTCGCCCATCGGCCCCGGCACCCTGCCCGTTTGTTTTTCCGTAGGGGGTCGGGTCCTCGGCGTTCGGCACTCCGTCGCCGTCGGCATCCGGATCCTGATCGTTCGGGATCCCGTCGCCATCCATGTCGTTGTCCTTGGCATTGGGGATACCATCACCGTCGAGGTCTCCGTCCGGTCCGTCCTGACTGCCGCCGGCATTCGCGGGTCCGCCCCGGATCTTGTCGTCCATGGATCCGAAGGCGTAGTCATCCTGCGCGTTGGGAATCCCGTCGCCGTCCGCATCCGGATCCAGCGCATTCGGAATCCCGTCTCCATCCATGTCGTCGTCTTTCGAATTTGGAATTCCGTCGCCATCCAAGTCGCCGTCCGGGCCGCTTTTTCCGTCGGCTGAAACCCGCCCCATCGCGTCCGTCCCGGCGCCTCCCCCGCCGCCTCCCCGCCTTCCAAACGCTCCCGAAAACGTGAAGCGCACGAAATCGACCTGACTCGACGACAAGGTGGCCCGGTTGCGAATCGCCGCGTCGCGCACCGCCTCCATGTCCCATTTCTTTTTCCGCGCCTCCTCGCGATCCGCCAGCGGCCCGAACAGGCAGGTCAGGTTCTCATGCCGATACCGGACATACCATCCCTCGTCACTGGGACCGAGCCCGGTCGCGACGATCCCGGCGTATTTCTTCCGGAACTCCTCGCTGTTGGCCGTCCAGAAATCGTCGATGGCATCGACCGGGTAAATGATAGTGGTCGCCCGCAAAGCGCCGACCACGGCGAACAATGCCAACCACCCGGCGACTCGAAGCGTGAAGCGGTGCATGGGGAAATTCAAAGGCCGGCAGGAATGGGGCGGCCCTTCTCGGCTCGATTCGCTCCGCCGACCTGACCGGAGGCTTTGCCCCCCGTTCCAGTGCCCTTTTCGTAATTCTGCGTGTTGACCGCGGCCGGAACTTGGCCGGCGGACGCACCGACTCCGGTGGTCGAACTGGGGATGCGCATCGCGGCATCGCCAATCACGACCGGCCGGGGGCGTTCGCCGGCACTCTCCGCACCTTGTCCGGGACTCCCCTCGCCGCCGAGTTGGCCCACTTGGACACCGCCGGGCTGCCCACCCTGCTGTCCGGCGGCCGCCCCAGGGTTCGGTGAACCTGCACCGCCCTGGCCTTGGCCCTCATTCTGAGTGCCGGCACCTGGTGCGCCGCCTCCGGCCCCGTTTTGTCCGGGCACGGGCAGCCCCACTCCCGGCAAACCGGGCGGAGTCACCTTGACGGACGGGCCGCCTGCGCCGTCCTCGGTCCCACCTCCTTTGCCACCGGCGCCTCCGCCGACCTTGCCGGTGCGCGACGCATTCTCGTCACCGGGCAACTCGAAGTCCCCGATCATGCCGTAATCCGATTTTTTCTCCGCCGGCTGGTTGGAGCCGTCGAGCAGCGCCGGATCGGGCAGGACTTTGCCGCCGGTTCCGCCACGCGCTGCGGTCCCGCTGCGTGCGGCATTCGAAGCCTTCGCCGCGGAGTCCCGGGTGCTTTCCGCGGCAGCGGCTCCCGCAGCGACAGGGAGCAGCGTGCTGAACAGGAAAACGCGCACCGCACGGTGCGATTCAAGGAGGGGTTTCATTTGAAAACGGGCTAGCTGCGATCCGCCGAGACGTTGCAGACCACCGTGACGGTCGGGGGCGGGGTGCCATTGCGGACCTGCAGCAGCATGTGCACATCGCGATACCCCTTGCGCCGGCCGATCACCTCGTAGTCGCCGGGAAGGATTTTGATCGTGATCATATCGTCGATCATCTGCGGAGGGCGGAAGTTGGAGATCGAGACGTGCGTCTTGCCGTCGGACTTGAACGTGACGTCGACGGGCTGGTTCTGCGTCATCAACATCTGGTGCAGCTGCTGGACCCGGTCGCTGTTGGTGAGATAGGACGGCTTCACCGCCATCGCCTCGTTGAAACGGCGAATTGCCGCCTGGAACTCGGCCTTGTTCGCAAGTTGTTCGGCCGCTTCGATATATTTTTCGTATTGGAGGAGCGCCCGGATGACTGTGCCCACGCGCGTGTAGCCCTCTTTCGCTTCGGCTTGGTCGGGTTCAAGCTGCAGGGTCTCGTTGTAGGCCTCGCGGGCTTCGCGCCACTGGTAGGCTTTTTCGTAGGCGAAACCCTTCGCCAACGCCTTCTGCACCGATTCCCGGTGGGCATTCTCGCGGGCCGACTTCAATTGACCCTGAATCTCCGTTTTCTGCGGGTAAACTTTCAGCGCATTTTGCAGCTCCGCGATGGCCTTCGCCCAATCTTTCGCCGCAAGCGCCGCGTCGGCGGCCGACTTCGCCGCTGCGAACTTCGTCTCCTTCTCCAGGCGGGCGGCCCGCGACTGCCCCTCCTGCGCCGCCGCCGAAAATGCATCGAGCGCAAAGGCTTTCTTGTAGGCTTCGGCCGCGTCCGCGAACCGCTGTTCCTTCTCCAGCTTCTCACCCTGCTGCAGCAGCGCATACACCCGGTCGATATTCTCGGCCCGCTTCAACCCCTGCGTGGCATGCTCGTTGCCGGGCGCCTTCTCCAGCGCTGCCTGGAACGACTTCCTCGCCGTTTCTTTGTCTCCCTGCGACAGGGCCTTCTGGCCGGTCAAAAGGCTCTGCCGGACGAAATCCCCGAGAGCCGCCTCGGCCTTGGCCAGTTCGGCGAACCCTTGGTCGAATTCCTTCTTGGCGCCGAGAAAATTGCCGTTGGTCAGCAATTGCCGCCCCGCTCCGGCCGATTCGAACGCCGACTCCAACGCTCCGGGCGCCAGCGATCGCGCCAACTCGAGGTCTTTGATCCGGAGCAAGATCTTGTCGTAGGCCTGCCTCGCTTCGCCCTTGATCTTGATGTTCGTGGTAAAGGTTTCGATCTCGCGATCGAGCACCTGAAGGGCGACGAATGCCCGGCCGAATTCGTGTGCTTTCAAGCGCGCCTCGGCTTGGGCAAAAGCCTTTTCCATCACGATCATTTGCTCCAACTGGGACGGATGATCGGTCGGCACCCGGCGCAGTTCCTTCATCGCCTTGGACGTCAAGTCGAACGCCTGCTCCGCTTTGGCTTGGCTGATAAATGCCTCCGTGGCGTCGCTGACCGTCGGCTCACCCACGGCGGCGACCGGCGCGGAGCTAAAGACATCGGGCCCAAAGACCAACTTGATTCCCCGGATCACGACGCCGGCAACAAGCAGCAACCCGACGAAGCCGCCGGCGCTCCACCCCAGCACGCGGGCCACCGTCCAACGGCGTTTGACCTGCTCCCGGCCCGCATCGGGATTCCAGTGGATGATCCGGCGTTTCTTGGCGGCGTTTGAATCGGATTCCTCGGCCATGGCGGAGATAGACGTATTGGATTCGCGGTCGTTCGACGAAATTTCGCGCCGCCCTTCAGAAGAAAGGGGCACCCTTCTGGGGGCCGCTACCATGCGTGGATCATGCCAATTTGCAAAGGGCTTTCACCGACCGGCCGGGACCTTTTTTGTAACGAATCGGTCGCAACCTCCCTCGTCCGTCCGCTTGCCATGGATCGGCCACCCGATATCCATCCCCCGCCCGAGGCTCCCCGCATGAACGCCTATCAACGTCTAGCTTTCGCCTGCCTGCCCCTGCTCGGTCTCACCTCATGCTACGAAGTTCCGGTGACCGGACGGCGCGCCATCAATCTCGTCGACAACAATGAGCTCACCAAACTCAGCATGGCCATGTTTGAGGAGGAAAAGCGGAAGACACGGCCGTCCCGCGACCGCATCCGCAATGAGCAACTGCAGCGCGTCGGCAACCGGATCGCGAAGGTTGTCTTCTGGGACATGCCGGACGCAGACTGGGAGTTCGTTGTATTCGAGTCCCCCGAGGTGAATGCATTCGCCATGGCGGGCGGAAAAGTCGGGGTGAAGGCGGGCCTCTACAAGGTGGCCAAGACCGACGACCAGCTCGCCTTCGTCATCGCCCATGAAATCGCCCACGTCACCGCGCGGCACGTTCACCAGCGGTTATCTCGCGCCATGGCTGTTTCCACGGTCGGGGCCGTCGGCGCAATCGGCGGTGCCGTCGCCGGGGCCGCGCCGCTGAGCGTGGAATTGTTGGGCGCGGCTTATGGACTCGGCACCGGCGCCGTCGGTCTGGCCTTCGACCGCGCGGCCGAAAAAGAGGCCGACTACGTCGGACTGCTCTACATGGCCCGGGCCGGCTACGATCCTCAGGAAGCCGTCAAGGTGCTCGAAGGCCTCGAACTGGAGTCCGCCACCAATCCGCACCCGTCCCCTTTCTTTTCGACTCACCCACCTCATCCTGAACGTATTCTTCAGGTGATCGACGCCATGCCGAAAGCGCTGGCCGAGCGGGCCCGCAGTTCCGCGCAAGCGGCACCGGTGCTGGTGAAGTAGTTCACCCTTGACGGCATAAGCCGCTGGACGTCGTCCCGCTCGGCAGATTCGCGCCGCGCTTCGATCACAAAGGCGAAAAAAAGAAGGCGGCCACGAAGGGCCGCCTTCAAGATGAAGCACGAGAGCAAAACGCGATTTAAGCGTTACTCCTCGTCACGCCGCCCCGCCAAAATCGACAGGACGTGCAGCAGACTGCCGAGCGCCGCCACGAAAGCGGCGACATAGGTGAGCGCCGCCGCGTCGAGCGTTTCGTGCACACCCTCCATCTCGTCGCGGTCCACGATCCCGAGGTTGACCAACTGCGCCTTCGCCCGACGGCTCGCGTCATACTCGACGGGCAGCGTGACCAATTGGAACAGGCAAAGCACCGCCAGTGCCACGGCACCGATCGAAAGCAGCGTGTAGCCCATGGGCGACTTGAGGAACGTCAGCATGAGGATACCGGCCATAATGACATAGTTCGAGATGCCGGCGGCGATCTGGGTAGCGGGCGCCATCGTCTGGCGCACGTTCATCATCGCATACCCCACCTTGTGCTGGATAGCATGACCCGCTTCGTGGGCCGCGACACCCAAGGCGGCCAGACTGGTGCCGTGGTAGTTGTGGGCGGAGAGCGCGAGCCGCTTGTTCATCGGATCGTAGTGGTCGGTGAGCTCTCCCTCCACTTCCACGATCTCGACGTCGTGGATTCCCGCGGAATCCATGACGGCCTTCGCCGCCTCGACGCCCCGGATGCCGCCGCGGGACGGGATCTCGACATTCTTGCTGTAGGCGCTGCGGATCCGCATCTGCGCATACAGACCGAAGAGCATGGGAACGATGATCAGGATTATCCAGAGGAGCATGGTTGGAACGGGTTGGAAGGTGGATGCGCGGCCGGACGTCGGCCACACGGACGAAAGGTAGCCAAGTCGCGCGGTTTTCCAGCGCAAAAAAAGGCGTTTGGAAACGGGTCATGCCCGTTCCAAACGCCCGGAGCGGCAATGCCCGCGGTTCCGGCGATCAGCCGAGCTTCGGCACGTCCACCCAGCGGCGCTCCGCCCAGGATTTCAAGCCGAGCTCAGCCAATTGGACGCCCTTCGCGCCCTGGTGGAGATTCCACGGGAAGGGATCGCCCTTCACGATGTGGCGCAGGAAGAGCTCCCACTGCACCTTGAACGCATTGTCGTAGGTGCCCTGGTCCGGCACGCGCGTCCACCCCTCGAAATACTTGATGGGACTGTCGATATCGGGATTCCAAATACAACGCGGCGTGGCCGACAGGTGTTGCGCCGTGCAATCGCGCAGCCCGGCCACGGCGGAACCGTGGGTGCCGTCGACCTGCAGGGTCAGCAGGTCGTCGCGCCGGACGCGCACATCCCACGACGAATTGAAATGGCAGATCACCCCGTTGACCAACTCGAAGGTCGCGTAGGCGGAATCATCCGCCGTGCATTTGTAGGGTTTGCCGGCTTCGTCCCAACGCTGCGGGATATGGGTGGCGCCAAGACAGGTCAGCGACTTCACCTCCCCGAAGAGATTCTGGATCACATACTGCCAGTGGCAGAGCATATCGACGATGATGCCGCCGTCCTCCTCCTTCCGGTAATTCCACGACGGCCGCTGGAGTTTTTCGTGCTCTCCGGTGAACACCCAATAACCGAACTCGCCGCGCACCGAGAGAATCTTTCCGAAAAATCCCGTATCGATCAGGTATTTCAATTTCAGCAGTCCGGGCAGCCAGAGTTTGTCCTGCACGACACCGTTCTTGAGCCCCGCGGCGGTGACCTCGTTGGCCAGCGCCAACGCTTCGGTCGACGACGTCGCCGTCGGCTTCTCGCAGTAGATATGCTTCTTCGCCGCGATCGCCTTGCGCACGCCGATCGGCCGCTGGCCCGTCAACGTCGCGTCGAAATAGACCTGATTCGACGGATCGGCCAGCGCGGCATCCAGGTTGGTCGTATACCGTTTCACGCCGGCCCGGGCCGCCAGCGCCGCGAGCTTCGACTCGCTGCGCCCGACCAAAATCGGATCGGGCATGATCGTCTCGGTGTCGCCAAGTTTGATGCCGCCTTGGTCGATGATCGCCTTGATCGATCGCAGCAGGTGCTGGTTGGTGCCCATGCGTCCCGTGACGCCGTTCATGATGATGCCGATTTTGTGCGTGATCATTTGCAGGATGGAAGGGGTTGGAGTGATGAGCCTACAGTCTAGTCGGCGGACCGCGCTTGCGTTAGGACAAACCCGACTATTACTAGCACAAACCCGACCCCATGCTCGCCTGGAGCCCGATCCTCATCCAAAAAATCGAGATCCAGGCCCTCGGTTTCGTGCTGCGGAAGCTCCAACTCAACCGGCACCGCGACGCCGAGGTTTCACTGCACCGGCATGAGTTCGCCCAGCTGATCCTTTATCTCTCGGGCGAGGGCGCGCAGACCGCCGGCCGGCACCGCCACGCCGCCCGGACCGGCGATCTCTTTATTATCCCCCCCCGCACGCCGCACGGTTTCGCCCTGCAGGGCAGCAGCCGCCCCGTCTGCCTCGTCGTCGACTTCGACTTCCCCGGACCCGCCAAGGTGCGGCCGACCCACCGCCGCTTGCCCCCCGCCACGCTCAACGCACTGCACGCCCACCTCGCCCGCATTCCCGCGAAGGGGCGCCTGCGTCTGGCCGATTACGCCACTATCCTCGGCGTCGTGGCCCGCTTGCTCGACCAGTCGCCGCACGAGCCGACGGCGCCACCGACCCTCTTCGAACGGATCCGCGAACACGTGCGTTCGCCGCGCCCGCTGGCGGAGGTCGCTCGCTCGGTGGGTTACCATCCGGACCATCTGAATCGGCGGCTTAAGCGCGAGGCCGGTCTGGGTCTGCGGGCGCTGCGCGATCGCGTCAGGCTCGAAGGGGCGCAAGCCGCCCTGCGGACCGCCGCCACCGTGGCGGAAGCCGCGGTGCAATGCGGCTTCGACGACCCCAACTACTTCGCCCGCTGGTTCCGCCGCCAGACCGGACGCACGCCGAGCGCGTGGCGGCGGTGACACGCCGCGGGACTCAGCCGGCCGGCGGGGTGGTGCACTGCGGCTGCGCCCCGACGGGCAGCGGCGGGATCGCGCCCTCGCCGGCTTTGGGCAGCGTTCCGTTCAATTCCTGCCGCCAATGGGCGACGTCTCCACCCGGGCAATACACATAAATCATGTGCATCGGTTCGTCGCCCGTGTTGGTCAGCTGGTGGAAAACCGTCGGCGGCATGAACACCGCCTGCCCCGCCTTGATCGGGCTGCGCTCGGTGCCGACGCAAATCTCGCCCTCGCCCTGGACGATGAAATACACCTCCTCCTGCTCCTGATTGTGCCACGGCACCTGGCCGCCGCGGGGCTCGAGAATCGAATAGCCCATGGAAAATCCCTTGGCGGGAATCGGTTGGCCGAGTTGGCCGACCAATCCGCGGCCCCAACGGCGGGCGGGAAACGTGCCGCCGGGAATCTTGGCGAGGTCTGCGATGATCATACGATGGGTTTGTCGCGCCGGGTCCGTTCCGGCGCGAACATTTTTCGCGAATCAAGCGAGTCCGCACCGCTCGAGCAGCGCCTGGGGCTCCGGATCCCGGCCCATGAATTCGCGGAACAATTCGGCCGGCTCCGCCGAATTGCCGCGGCTCAGGATCGCCTCGACAAAGCGGGTTCCGACCTCCCGGCTGAAAACACCCTCCCGCTTGAAACGGGTGAACGCGTCGGCATCGAGCACCTCCGCCCATTTGTAGGAATAATACCCGGCGGCGTAGCCGACCGGATCGGCGAAAAGGTGCGTGAATCGCCGCACGATCGTGGGGGCCGGCGGCTCGGTCGGCACCAGGCACTCCTCGATCATCGCGCGCACCCGCGGCTCGAGGTCGCCGGCCCCGGCAAATCCGTCCGGAGTCGTGTGCAGCAGGAGATCCATTTTCGCGAAGGCCACCTGGCGCATCGTGGCGCACGCGGACCGGAAATTTCGCGCGGCCACCATCTTCCCGAAAATTTCCTCCGGTATGGCCGCACCGGTTTCGTGATGCCGCGCGAACAAATCGAGTCCCTCGCGCTCCCAGGTCCAGTTCTCCATGATCTGGGAGGGCAGTTCGACAAAATCCCAAGCGACGTTCACGCCGTTGAGCGCTTTGATTTCCACCTCGCCGAGCAAGTGATGCAACAGATGCCCGAACTCGTGGAAAACGGTTTCCACCTCGCGATGGGTCAACAAGGCCGGACGCCCGTCCACCGGCGGGGTCATGTTGCCGCAGATCAACCCGAGATGCGGTGCGCGCGTCCCGTCCGGCCGCGGCCCGCCGGTGAGAAGGTAGTTCATCCACGCGCCGCCCCGCTTCGCTTCCCGGGGATACCAATCGGCATAGAACGATCCGACATGCCGATCCGCCGCGTCGAACATCGCGTAGAAGCGCACGTCCGCATGCCAGACGTCGGCCGCGCCGGCGGGCGCTTCGACGATCCGCAGTCCGAACACCCGCCGAGCCACTTCGAACAATCCCGCGATCACCCGATCCATCGGGAAATAGGGCCGTAGGGCCTCCTCGTCGAACGCGTAGCGCTCCCTCCGCAACCGCTCCGACCAGAACATCAGTTCCCAAGGCGCCAGACGGCCCGGCGCCGCGCCGGTTTGCTGCGCCTTGTAGGCCTCCAGTTCCCGGCACTCCCGCGCAAATGCCGGCGCGGCGCGGAGCTGGAAATCCCCGATGAACGCAAGCGCCCGCGCACCGCTGCCCGCCATCCGGCGCGCCAGCACGGCATCCGCGAAGTGCGCATGACCGAGCAACGCCGCCTTCTCGGCGCGCAGCCGGAGGATTTGCGCGACGAGCCCGCCGTTGTCGTGCGCCCCGGAGCCGCCGACCGCAATCGCCCCGAGCCACATCGCGCGGCGCAAATCCGCATCCTCGACATAGGTCATGAACGGCTCCTGCGAGGGCATATGCAGGGTGAAGCGCCAACCGGCCAGTCCCTTGCTTTCGGCACTGCGCCGCGCTTCCGCCTTGGCCCGCGCGGGCAATCCGGCCAGTCGGACTTCGTCCTCCGGCGGCACGACCAGCTGCCAGGCGTTGGTCGAATCGAGCACGTTCTCCGAGTATTTCTGCGTCAGCTGCGCCAGTTCGGCTTGGATCGCTTCCAGACGCGCCCGCTTGTCCGCCGGCAGATTCGCCCCGGCCTGCACAAAATCCTTCGTCGTCTCCTCGACAAACCGCCGGCGGATTCCGGTCAAAGCCCGCGTTGCCGGCAAACCTCCGCAGGTCCGGACGCGCTCCCACAGCGAGGCGTTCAACGGGATCGACGCAAAGAACGCCGAAACTTTCGGGAGCATTTCGTTGTGCGCGTCGCGCAGCGCCGGCGAATCCGCGACCGATTGCAGGTGCGTCACGCGCCCCCACACCACCGTGAGTTCATCCTGCGCTTCCTCCAACGCCGTGAAGACCGATGCGTAGGAAACCTCCGCGATCGGGAGCGAGGCGATCCGCGCGATGGCGGCCTGCGCCCGGCCCAGCGCCTCCGCAACCGCGGGAACGACGTGCTCCGCCCTCACGGCGGACCACCGGACATGAAACGAAGGATCGAGCAGCGGATTGACGGCCATCGCGCGGAAAAACCGGGGCGGCCGCCCGAATGTCAAATCGCAAACCGCCCGGTCACCACGAATACGTCGCGCCCGCCGAGAACTGTCGCGGCGCCGCCGGCACGGCCGGCACATCCTGAAAATCGCTGTCCCAGACATTCTCGGCCTGGGCGGAAAACTCCATCCCGCGCCACGCCTTCGGTCGGTAGACGACTCCGGCCGCCGTCGCGAGCGAGCGGCGCCCCCCGATCACCCGCAGCATGTTCTCGGCCTGGATCCGCGCCGCATTGTCGATGCGGAGTTCGAAGCCGCCGCCCAACCGCACCACGATCGCCGCTGTCAGGCGGTGGCGCGCATAATTGAGCGCGTAGAAACTGGCGTCCACCGCCGCGCCGCGATAGTCGGCGTCCTTGGTCAGTGCCGAGTATCCGCCGACGAGATCAACCTGCTTCCAGCTGCGGCGAACTACCCACTCCAAGCCTCCGACTTCGATGTCCACGGCATTGGCGGCGCGTGCCGTGACGCCCCTTCGGAACGTCCAATCGACGAGGGCATCGTCCCGCCGCCAGAAAACCGCCGCCTCCCCCGTCCAGCCGTCCACCATCGCCTGCACCTTGAGCTCCACGTTGTGGCTCACGGCTCGGCCCAGATTGGGATTTCCCCGGAAGAGTCCCGCCGAGGCACTGGAGTTCAACGCCGTGTAGGACGGCAATTGGGATGATTTCGCGTAGCTGGCCGACCACCGCCGGACGAAACCGGAACGCCCCTCGCGCGCCACCACGACCACTGGCAGGACCGTTCCGCCGTCGCGGCTGGAATCATCCCAACCCAACCCGGTTTGCAGCACCGTCCGGGCCCGGTCGCGATCGCTCCACTCCCACTCGGGCACCACCGAAACGCGCCCCAAGGTCCGGGACCGATATTTCCCGGCCAACAGCGAGGTGGAATCGATCTCGTCGGCCATCAGATCCGCGCGAAAATTGATCGCCATTCCTGCCGTGGTTTTCCGCGCCGATACTCCGGCGCCCTTGCTCCGGGTCGTATGCTGGAACGGATGCACCGGCCCGACCGGCGCCAGGCGGTTGAACGCGTAGTCGTCCTTGTTGCGGCGGTGAAACACACCCGCTTCGAAAAAGTCGCCGCCCGCCGTTTGGACGCGATGATTCACCGCCACCAACAGCGTCTGCAAATTCTCCGACTCCGGCGAGTTGAACGGCGTGTAGAGGTTTACCCAGCCGAAGCGCTTGGCCTGATAACCGGCGAAAAGGTCCGTCTGCCGCCCGTGGTCCGCGTGTTGCAACCGGATATTGGCGCGGTCGAAACGGTGGTCGCCGAATGCGATCGCCCCGTCCGACTCCGAATGCGCCACGGCAACATCCGCTCCGACCCGGCTGCTGCCGCCGGCCAGCGACCGGCTCACCGCCTGGTAAAGTTCCCCCCTCCACAAGCGATCCTCACCCGCGCCGACTGCCAAGGAGCCCGAGGTCCGCACCGGCTTCCAGGCGTAGGAAATCGCCCCGGAAGTCGCATTGAGGGCGCCCAGAACCAAGGCCTCGCCCGTCATCACCCGCGGGGCCGAGAGCATGCGCGGCGCGATCGGAATCTCCATCGCGTAGTGACCCGTTTGCGCGTCAAACGGCGAGATTGCACCGATCAACAAGCCCGTATTTTCGAACGTTCCGCCCCGCACCGTGACGTCAGCCTGGCCCTCGGCGAGATTCCGGCTGTGAATATCGACGCCCGGCTCGAAACGGAGAGCGGTCACGGGCATCGCAAAGGTCCCCGCCGGCGTCGGGTTGGCCACCCGGAATCCCGCGACCTCCACCTGCGGCAAGGTCGGGACCGGCTGGGCCCAGGTCCGCAGGCAGCCAACGGCAAAAACAAAGGAAATCAGCACGCGCATCACCCGCACGCCTAGCAGCACCGCGCGGGGAAACAAGTCATTGTTCAGTCTTGGATAAAAATCATATTAACAAGCCACCCAGCAAAAAGCCCCGGCAAATGCCGGGGCTGCGCGTGAGCCGGAACGCGGCCGGGAATCAGCCTTCGCCGTCGTTGCCGATCGCCTCAACCGGGCAACCTTCCAAGGCCTCCATGCACTGGGCGACTTCTTCCTCGGAGGTAGGCTGCTTGTGCACAAAGGAGTAACCGCCTTCGTCGTTGCGCGTGAAAAACGAGGGGGCGGTCTCGCGGCAAAGATCGCAATCAATGCACTGCTGATCGACGTAGAACTTTCCGGAAACGTTGTTCGGCCACTTGTCAGCTTGGTTTGCCATAGGGAGAGACCGACAAAGGAAACGAATCAACTTTCTGTCAAGTAGGCACCCGTGCGCCAAAACCTTGGTTGTGGGCAGCGCCTTTTCACTGCCCTCCCCCGCCGACTTGTAATTGCCCCGGCAGCACTTAACGTCCGCTTCGATGCTACCGGAAAGGCCCTATCTCCGCGGCAATTCCCCCGCCGGAAAATCGTCGGTCGTCCTGTGGCTCGTCAGCATCCTGCTCGGTGGCTTTCTCATTCAACTGGCGTTGGGCAATGCGGGCCGGGGCACACCGGATGCGATCGAAGCCTCGCTGGGACTTCGGGCCGACGACCTCGGACCGGGGAACGCGTGGCGGTTCGTGACCTTCGGATGGGTGCACAGCTCAGCCAATTTGCTGCATCTCGCCGGAGTCGTCGCCGGGCTGGTATTTACCGGCCGGACCCTCTTGCCGCTGCTTTCGCCGGTTCGCTTCGCGCTGCTGTTCGGGACGGCCAATCTTATCGGGGGCCTGGTCTGGCTCGGCATGCGCCACGATACCGGCGAAATCCTCGTCGGCTCGACCGCCGGCGTGTTCGGACTGCTGGCCTTGGTCGCTTCGATCGACCCGATCCGGGAGTATCGGGTTCTGGTTTTCTTCGCCTTTCCTGTGACAATTCGCCCGCGGCAACTCCTGACTTCCCTGCTTGCCGTCGATCTGGCCGCAATCGTGATCGTCGACCTCCTCGGCCGGGAACTTCCCTTTGCGTTTGCCGCCCCGGCGCACGCGGCCGGAGCGCTCGTCGGCTGGAGCTACTACCGCTTCGCGCATGACCGCGGGTCGACTGCCCGGGAGATTCCGGCCGAAGAACGATTGCCCGAGGCAGCGCTGGTCCCGACGGGACCGATGCAGGCCGCCGATACCCGCCGCGCGCCCGCCCGACCGGTGTCAGCCGCCGAGTTGCGGGCGCGGGTCGATGTCGTATTGGACAAGATCAATGCCCACGGCATTGCCTCGCTCACGCCCGCCGAGCGCCGTCTGCTGGACGAGGCGCGCAATCGCCTGGGACACCTCCGCTGACCCTTCGTCGCATTTCCTTCGCATCAAAGACGAAACATTCCCACCCATTCGCTATCCCACCGTCACCATGCTCCGCGCCTTAGGCCTCCCACTCCGCGCCGCCCTGTTGCTTGCCGCCACCCTGCTGGTTCAGACCGGCGAAGCCGCGACCGATCGGAAGCAGTTCTCGACCTCGACCACTCTGGCCAACGAAGCCAGCACGCTCACCAAACTTCTCGACGAGCTGCACTACAATCACGACTCCGTGCGGGCCGCCGACTACGCCGAGGTGATTCCCGGCTACATGGGCGAACTCGACGGCCAGCGGTTGTTCTTCCTCGGTAGCGACCGTGCCCGGTTCGAGAAGGAATACGGCCAGAACGTCTATTACAACACGGCATTCCTCGGCAACATCAACGCCGCCTACGAGATCTTCTACGTCTACCAAACCCGCGTGGAGGAGCGGGTCGCGTGGATCCGGGAGCAGCTCAAGAACGACATCAACCTCGCCACCAACGAGACCTACCGGATCGATCGCCAAAAATCGGAATGGCCCGCCACCGCCGCCGCATCCGACGAACTCTGGAGTCGCCGGCTGAAATTCGAGTTGGTGCAGGAGATTCTGAACAAGAAATCGATGGACGAAGCCAAGGAGCAGATCCGCAAACGCTATGAGCGCGTGCTCCGCAACATCCACGAGTTCGAGGGCAACGAGCTGGCCGAAATCTATCTCACGACCATCGCGAAACTCTACGACCCGCACTCGTCCTACTTCTCCGCCGCCACTTACGAGGACTTCGGCATCCAGATGAAACTGCAGCTCGTCGGCATCGGCGCCCTGCTCGGAGTCGAGGACGACATCTGCATCGTGCGGGAGATCGTGCCCGGCGGCCCCGCGGATGTCGGGGGCCAACTTAAGCCCAACGACAAGATCATCTCGGTCTCCGAAAAAGGAGGCGAACCGCTCGAGATCATGGGCATGAAACTGCGCAAGATCGTCGACCGCATCCGGGGCAAAAAAGGCACACAAGTCGTATTGATGGTGCAACCGGCCGATGCGACCGACAGCTCGGTGCGCCGGGAAATCGTCATAACCCGCGATACCGTGAAGCTCAACTCCGCCCGCGCCCGTGCCGCGGTCTTCGATCTTCCGGGCACCGGCGGCACGACGCAACCGATCGGTGTGATCACGCTGCCCGCCTTCTACGGTCCGGCCGACGACGGCGATACGGACAGCGACAAGGCCACCGCGTCCAAGGACGTCGCGCGGCTGATCGAGAAACTCAAACAGCAGAACATCGAAGGACTGGTCCTGGACCTCCGCCGCAACGGGGGCGGCTTCCTCACGGAGGCCATCGAGCTGGCCGGCCTCTTCATCAGCAAAGGACCCGTCGTTCAGGTCAAAGCCTTCACCGGCGAGATCCACGTGGACGGCGACCGCGACCCCAACATCGCCTACACCGGCCCGCTCGCCGTGCTGGTCGACCGGTTCAGCGCTTCGGCATCGGAAATCGTGGCCGGCGCCCTGCAAAACTACGGCCGTGCGATCATCGTCGGGGACAGCTCCACCCACGGCAAGGGATCGGTTCAGCAGGTGATCGAGATGAAGCGCCAATCGCGCGCGTTGGCCCTGTCCCCGCAGAAATCAGGCGCGGCCAAACTCACGATCCAAAAATACTATTTGCCCAGCGGCGCATCCACCCAGCGAAAAGGTGTGATTCCCGATATCGTTCTTCCCTCGATCGAAGATTACCTTCCCATCGGCGAGGCCGACCTGCCCCGCGCGATGGTCTGGGACCAGATTCCGACCAGCTTTTTCGAAGGCGAACCACTCGATCCCAAAGTCCTGAGCCCGCTCAAGAAGGCCAGCGTGGAACGACAGGCGAACTTGGAGGAGTTCTCCTATCTCCGGCGGATCGTCGACCGCTTCAAAGTGCGGCAGGAGCAGAAACTCGTCTCCGTCAACCTCGAGGAACGCACCCGCCAGAAGGCCGAGGACGACGCGTTCCGGAAAGAGATGAAGGCCGAAAAAGAGCGGATCGCCAAAAGCGATTTCGCCTTCAAGCCGTTCTACCTGGGGACTCCGCCTCCGCCCAAGATTCGGGCGCCAAAAAAGGAGGAGGACGACGACGATGCCGACGACGCATTCGACGAAAATGAAACCTACGTGAAAGCCGACGTGCATCTGCGCGAAGCGCTCCGCGTCATCGGCGACGCCGTCGCCATGGGCAAGAACCGGGAACTCTGGAGCAGTTCCCGCCCGCCGCTGACGGCAGTTACGTCGACGGCGTCGCTGCCGGCCAAACCGCGAGGATAAACCGGTCGCGCCCCGTGAGGTCGCGTCTGGATTCGATTTGCCCGAATCCAGCCGACCTCAACAGCTCCGTAAGCACGGCGTGCTGATCGATTCCCGTCTCCAGTGCCAATCGCCCGCCGGGCGAAATAAATGACGAAGCACGGGCGATAATGGCGCGCAACGCCGCCGTTCCTTCGTGGTCGGACGTGAGCGCCAGGTGCGGTTCGAACTCGCGCACTTCCCGGGCGGTTCCGGCCGTCTCTGCGGCGGAAAGATACGGCGGATTGGAAACGATCAGGTCGTAAGGTCCGGCGGGCACCTGGCTCCACCAATCCGATGCGACAAACGAAATCCGGTCTGCGACGCCGCATCCCGCGGCGTTGTCGCGGGCGAGATCGAGTGCGTCGTTGCTGACGTCGGTCGCGACGATCCGCGTCTCAGGCCAAGCCCGGGCCAGCACGCATGCGATCGCCCCGCTCCCGGTCCCCAACTCCAACACCGTGGCCGGTGCTCCGGATTCCCTGCCGAGGGAAATCAAGGCCTCGACCAGCAACTCGGTCTCCGGGCGTGGAATCAGCACTCGCCGATCCACCTTGATCTGCAGTCCGTGAAACTCCTCCGAGCCCAGCAGGTATTGCAACGGTTCGTGCTGGGCCCGGCGACGGACCAACGGCCGGATGCGCTCAAGCTCGCCCTCCGTGAGCGGTCGTTCGAATTCCAGATAGAGCTGCATCCGCTTGCGATCCAACGCATACCCTACCAGCAGCTCAGCATTAAGCCGCGGCGAATCGACTCCTTTCGAGGCCAAGAAGTCGGTGGTCTTCTTGATGATCTCCAGAATGGTGTGCATCTCAATCGTCGTCGCCCGATTGCCGCACCGCCGGCGTGAAACTGTGTCCGGTGAGGATGGCCACTTTTTCTTCGTAGTCAGCCTTCTGCAACGCCTCGAGCACCGGATCGAGCCTGCCCTCCATGATTTGAGGAAGGCTGTAGAGGGTAAGTCCGATCCGGTGGTCGGTCAGGCGATTTTGCGGGAAATTATAGGTCCGGATGCGCTCGCTGCGATCCCCGGAACCGATCTGGCTTCGCCGCATTCCCGCGTATTTCGAACGCTCCTCCTCCTCCTTCAGCTTCAGGAGTCGGGACCTGAGCACGGCAAGCGCGCTGGCCTTGTTCTTTTGCTGGGAGCGACCATCCGCGCAAAAGACGATCATGCCGGTGGGCTTGTGAATGATGCGCACCGCCGAGTCGGTCGTGTTGACCCCCTGCCCGCCCGGGCCGCTCGCCCGCTGGACGGTGATTTCGAGCTCCTGCGGATCGATTTCGACGTCGACGTCTTCCGCCTCCGGCAGGACCGCGACGGTCACGGTCGACGTGTGAATGCGACCGTTGGCCTCGGTGACCGGCACCCGCTGCACCCGGTGAACACCGCTCTCAAATTTGAGTTGCCGGTAAACATCGGTCCCCGTGACGAGAAAGATCACCTCCTTGAAACCACCGCGCTCCGAAAGGGAGCTGCTCATCGGCTGGATCTTCCAGCCACGGTCATCGGAATACTTCGAATAGAGCCGGAACAACTCGGCCGCAAAGAGACTGGCCTCGTCGCCTCCGGTCCCCGCCCGGATTTCCATCACGGTATTGCGCGAATCCGTCGGTTCGGGGGGAATCATAGCGGCCAGAATCTGCCCCCGTAATGCGGCCATTGCGGCACGAACCTCCGCCAGCTCGGTCGTCGCCATGGCCCGCAAATCCGGATCTCCCTTCGGGTCCGCCAGCAGCATTTCCGCTCCGGACGCATCGGCCTCGAGCTTGAGCAGCCGCTCGTGATTCTCGATCAGACTGCCGAGGCGCTGGTGCTCCCGCGTCGTGTCGGCGGCCTTGCGGGAATTCGAGTAGAAGCTCGCCTCCGCCATCTGGGCCCCGAGTTCCTCGAAACGGCGACGAAACGGTGCGATGTCCGGCAGTTGATCCATGCGTGGGTTGAAGCGGTCTATTTGCGAATTGCGCGGGTGAATCGATCACCGTCTTGTTTCCGGGATTCCGCCGCGGTGCAACCATCGCGTGACGCGAAGCGCAACCCATGGCCACCACCCTCTTCACCCAAAACACGATCGCTTGCATCTGGGATTTCGACAAGACCCTCATTCCGGACTACATGCAGTCGCCGTTGTTTCGGCGCTACGGTGTCGATGAAGCGACCTTCTGGGCGGAAACCAATGCCCTCACCGAACAGTATCGAAAGCGCGGATATCACTTGGCCGGGGAACTTGGATATTTGAATCACCTGCTTACCTACGTCCGGGCGGGTGTGATGTCGGGCCTGAACAATCAAATCCTCTTCGACTGCGGCGCCGAGATCGCGTTCTACCCGGGCCTGCCGGAGTTCTTTGCCCGCGCGAAGGATTTTGTCCGCGAAAAACCCAAATACGTCGAACATGAGATCTCGCTCGAACATTACATCGTGAGCACGGGAATCGCCCCCATGGTGCGCGGCAGCGCGATCGCCAAGCATGTCGACGGGGTCTGGGCCTGCGAATTCGTCGAAAATCCGCTCCAGCCGGGCTTCCTCAAACAACGGGAGTTCTCCCTGGAAGCAAAATCCGAAATAGCACAAATCGGCATGGTCATCGACAACACCACGAAGACGCGCGCGATTTTCGAGATCAACAAAGGCACCAACCGCAACAAAGCGATCGACGTGAACTCAAAAATGGCCGCCGAGGATCGCCGCGTGCCGCTGCAAAACATGATCTACATCGCGGACGGCCCGAGCGATGTGCCCAGCTTTTCGGTCGTAAAAAGCGGCGGTGGCCGCGCCTATGCGGTCTACAACCCCGAAAAACCGGCGGAATTTGAGCAGAACGACCGCCTGCTGCAGTCCGGTCGCATCCATGGTTATGGTCCCGCGGACTACACGGCCAAGAGCAGTTCGGCCCAGTGGCTTCGGATGCATATCCACCAAATCTGTGATCGCATTGTAGCCGACCGCGAAGCCGCCGTTGCCGCCAAGGCGTCCAAACCGCCGCGTCACTTGAATCCGACTCCCGAGGAGGAGGCCTCAAAAAAGAAGGCCGCGTCGGGACAACAAGGGACTTTTCTCTAACAAAAAAGCCGACCCGAAGGTCGGCTTTTCGTTCTGAATTTGGTATCGCCAGATCAGGTCGGGCTGACGATCGGAGTGGGCGGCGGAACAACCACCGGGGGGGGAGGAGGCGCGACGACAACCGGCGGAGTAACAACCGGAGGCGCAACAACAACCGGCGGAGGAATAACCACCGGGGCCGGAGTCGGCGGGGCGACGGGCGCCGTTACCGTCGGGACTGCATTCACCGCTTGGGTGATGGCGGCGACTTGAGTCGGAGCAGCATTGGCCGCGCTCTGCGCGATAGCCGCCGCCTGAGTAGGAGCCGCGGTGGTAGCCGCCGTCGCAACGGCCGCAACCTGAGTCGGAGCAACGGTCGCGACGGCGGCCGTCGCCTGCAAGGTGATCGCTGCCGCCTGGGTCGGGGCAGCAGTCACCGCAGCCGTCGTAACGGCCGCAGCAGCTGACGGAGCCGCCGCTACCGCCGCCGCAGCTACAGAGGCCGCCTGCGTCGGAGCCGCCGTCACCGCCGCCGTCGTAACACCCGCCGCC
>JACCEC011410560.1_pt1 | contig 48252 bp, 30 predicted proteins | sample 7450121 | NCBI WGS metagenome assembly JACCEC01 (sample SAMN15323455, study PRJNA562643) | freshwater metagenome | isolation source: river surface water | place: USA:Blue River Watershed | collected 2017-08-18 | reverse complement strand
CCAGTTCTTTAAAGGTAGCTTCTTTTTCTAATTCCTTAAAATATGAAATTAGAGCATTGCAAAGCGTAAACTGAGCAGTAGCTATAATATCTTTCATTCGGTTTTCATTAATATCTTTTCCCGAAAACCACAAAGTTGTGCCAGTAGTGCGAGCATTTTCGGCCACATCCATCATTTGGGGGCTGGGCGAAAGTAGCTTTACATCATCCATCGCTTTGTTTTCATCTTCTTTCTCTACCGAACTCTGATACCCTCTGCTCAGGGTATAAATCAGATTTGACACTCGACGAAAATCATAATCGTTACATTCATAGAATTCTTCAAAAATTGCACGTCTGATTTTTTTCAAGAAAACTTCGCTTGCCATCGTAGCCGTTGAAGATATGCGACTATACAAGAGTTTTGATAGAACCGATATTTTAATAGTAGTAAGGAAACTTCCATATTTCGATAGAATATCCCAATTAAGATGCTGAGTCTCGCTGGTTTCTGATTTAATCTTCGCTATTAATTCTGAAATTTTTCTTTTGTAGAACCTCCCTCCTATTATCAATCCTATGGCGGGCAGAAATGTCAAGTAACCAAAGGCTTTTGTGATAGTAACCAAAGTTTCATTCGGAATATCAATAACATAAGAACTAAAATAAGAAATCAGCGATAGGGTTAATACGCCAACTCCAAGGGGCAGAAATCGCTTTCCTATTTTATGAAAATCGTTGATGCTCCTCTCAGAATCTATCTTCGATACCTTTGTGCTATACGGAGCAATGATACGGTTGGATACATCGGCCACAATCATCAAATCGAAGGGTTTCAATCCTTTCTTTTTCGCTCTTTCATTGTTTCTTCTATCATAGGCCAGCATCATGCTTTCAATACCTTGATTATCGGTTATTCCACCGTCCATTAGCCCAAAGGCCGTACCTGCTATGTTAGTCCCATTGGCGGTCTTGAAAAGAATACTTTCGGCTAACTTTCTCTTATTTTCCTCATTCTCAGCGAAATCATCAGGAAAAACCATTGGCTCAAATCCAATCGGAAAACACGACGAAGCGGCCAGTAAATCGCCTACTCTTAATTGGCGAATTTCGTCGGTATTAGCAATATTTACATATTTATTACCAATGATATTTTTGGTGTTTTTTTCGGCAGTCTGAAATCGGAAACTATGACCACTCTGGAAATCAGTGGTATTGATACATACTTCTTTGATATGCGTATTTTTCGATAAATCCCAAACATTTTCCCACTTCAATTGAAGTAGTTTTTCATCATACACTTTGGCAAAAGCATTAATAAAATTCTGTTCTTTTGTGCCTTGCTGCCAGTTTTTATCATCAGATAAAATCTTTACAGCATCGCTCAATAGTTCTTCACCATCCATAAATGCCAGAAGATTCTGCCGAAATTGCTCAAAACTTTCTTTTCGGTGCAACGACAGTAAATAAACTACCACTGCAATAGTGCCACCCGAAGCCGAAGCCATGAATTTTGTGCGTTGAAGTAGCGATTTTTCTTTAAACGTTAAATGATTTAGATACATCATTGTTCCGAGTGCAAACGCAGCAGCACGGAAGCCTCCGCCAGAGAAAGCCAGAGCGATTTCATCGAAGGGTGTTTGTGGATACGATTGGAGGTTTTTGTCAGGTTTTGATGGCATAAAATTGGCGTTATGTATTCCAAATATAGCAAAAAAAACGGACAAAACAGAAAGAAAAAGCACTGCGAAACTAATGGTTTTGCAGTGCTTTTTTATTTAAAACCAATTCACAATCAAAAAGTAAAGTGGTAATCCAACGGTAATATTCATCGGAAATGTAACTGCCAATGCCATTGGCAAATACAAACCTGGATTAGCCTTAGGCACTGTTATTTTCATCGCTGCCGGTACTGCAATATACGAAGCACTGGCTGCCAATACAGCAAAAATGAATCTATTGGTGACATCGGATGTAACCATTGAACTCAAGATTGCAAAAACACACCCATTAATCAAAGGAATAAACAAGGCGAAAGCAAACGGAAAGGCTCCGAAAGAGAAGAACGATTTCAGTTTTCTACCACTTATAATGCCCATATCCAAAAGGAAAATGGCTAAAAACCCTTTAAAAAGGTCGTTTGTAAATGGTTTAATTCCGTCGGCCTGCTTGGCATTCGCCAAAAAACCAATTACTAAACTTCCCAATATCAATAATACACTTCCATTGGTGAGTGAATGTTTAAGTACATCTGAGAATCTGATGCTTTTAACCGTACTTTCGTTATCAAACAATGAAATTAATACTAAACCAATGATAATGGCTGGCGACTCCATCAATGCCATAATTGCCACCATATATCCGTGGATATTTAATTGTTGAGATTCAAGATAAGAAGAAGCAGTTACGAACGTAACAGCACTAACCGAGCCAAAAGCCGCCGCAATTGCACCTGAATCATAAACATTCAGCTTTCGTTTTAAGATAAAAAAAGTATAGAGAGGAATTAGCAACGAAATACTTATTCCAAGCAACATTGACCAAACAATTTCATTGGTAAAAGCCTCATGAGATAGCTCTTGTCCGCCCTTAAAACCGATAGAAAAAAGTAGATAAAGAGAGATAAATTTTGATGAATTGGGTGGTATTTCTAAATCACTTTTCAGATAAACAGCCAAAATACCTAAAACAAAAAACAATAAAGCAGGATTACTTAGGTTTTCAATGAGTAAATTAAAATTCATAATTTTCGATTTAAAATAAGGATTTATATTACAAATTAAACATCAGTAATTAGTGTGTATCCAACTACGTCAAGGCGATATTATAGATATACTTATTACTTGAACATTTATTTCGAGGCACAAAATTCGGCATTCTTTTCAATAAATATTTATTTATAATTTCAATACAAATCATAAACAATATTTATACAATACAATGAATCATATTAAATCTTGTAATCCTTATAAAATATTCTAAATATGGATACTAATCTGGTTTTATGGAGAAGAATTTCGCACGCTATCTATCTTAAAAAAACCTTTAAAAGGAATGCCTTAAAATTGTAGCAGAGGGGAGACAAAGCCCTAATACAAACCTACTAATGACTACCTATAAGCAACTCACAAGCTTCTATTTTTGCTTAGAACATCATTTTCTTGATTGCATGTGAATCAACTTGATTCGATTGATAACAATGGAAAAGTATAAAAAATATCTTTTTTGATACAATCAAAATTCACTAAATGTATAGAGAGTATGCTCAGAGATTGAGCGGGTAAGATTTAGTTTTCTGGCCATAGAAGTAGCTCGATATCAAGTCTATAAACTTGTAAAACCCTGTAACAGAAAATAATTATTGGTTTTTTGAGTAGTAATATTTGATGCGTTTCAATAACTCCCGACCCTATCTATCGACTATACCAGTGATTTTCTCAATGACGGTTAGTTTGTATCTTCGATTGCAAGGGAAAAATTATTCATCGAGCAAAAGGATAAATATAATTAATAGAGTAACCCAAATGGTTTAGAGGGTTAAATATCTTTAGAATTTAAGGGGTTATACTTTTCCCCAACAAAATAATTAGGGAAAAGTATAAATCCATTCATCAATAGGTTTGAACAGCTATTCTTTTCAGTACCATTTATGAATTAACGTTTATTTTGATAATTGCTGAAACTATTTTAATGAGGAAATAATAATGTTTCCACCCTTAGTTGTAGGAAAAACCAAATCCGTTAATACCGCTCGTCCACCATTCGCAAAAATCTCAATTATTGAATTATCTACAAAAATGTCGAGTTTAACGATGCCATTTTGTGGAATAATTTTCATTGATTCAACACTTGGGAATTTCTTACTAAAATCAATTTTGCCAGATTTTGTTCTATCAAAAGATAGTTTTTGAGTGGCGATATTGTAGCTCAAAACGCTTTTTTCTTCTCCATTTTTCAGTAAATCAACCGAAAAACCTTTTGAATTTTCTGAATCAATCGTAAGATTTAGTCTGTAAGAATTGCTCGGCATTTCGAGGGTTTTCGATTCTAATAATTCACTCACTTTTAAAGTCAAAATTTCGGTCTGAATTTTATCTGAGTAAACTGGCTTTTGAACTAAATGAAACTTGCCGTTTTCATTGACCAATGATAATTTTCGAGGCATTGAAAACATTCCTCTTCTACCCTCTGACGGAATATCGGGTGCATAAGTCCAGTTGTTTTCCCAAGCCATAATCATCGGGTTTTTATCTTTTGATGGAAGATTATTGAATGGAATGGCAGCATAAAAATCTTTACCATAATCTACTCTTAAAACACCTTCTTGGGCATCGGGTGTAAAGCTTTTTCCATCAAAATCGCCTACAAAATACTGCATTCCTGTAAATTCGGTATCTTCTGCAGCACTCGAAATAAACATAACCCATTTTGATTTATCACTGTTTTCAACAGGAACTTTAAACAACGATGGGCATTCCCAAATTTTTGCAACATCACCCATTTTTCCAAATTCGCTCAATAATTTCCAATCTTTTAGGTTTGAAGATTCATAAATCTGCACCATAAATTCCAATGGTTTAGCAACAATCATTTTCCATTTTCCTTCATACATAAAAACATTGGGGTCTCTGAAATCTTTCAAGCCAATGTTTAGTACTGGGTTTTTGTCATAAAACTTCCAAGTTCTGCCTTTGTCTGAGCTATAAGCTAAACTCTGGTGCTGTGCCAAACCTGTGCCTTTTTTGTCGATATGAGAGGTGTAGATTGCTACCATTCCTTTTGTGAAGCCTTTTTCAAAAAAGCCCGAAGTATTTAAGCTATCAACAACAGCACTTCCTGAAAAAATCATCGTAGTTGAGCTATCTACATTCATTGTTTCAGGAATGGCAAGTGGCAATTCTTTCCAGGTTTTCTGGTCTTTACTCACGGCGTGTCCCCAACTCATGTGTCCCCATTTATCTCCAAAAGGATTATACTGATAGAATAAATGATATTCACCATCTAAATAAACCATGCCATTCGGGTCATTTACCCAGTTTTTTTCGGGCGTATAATGATACGCTGGTCGATATGTGGCTGGCTCATTTTTAAGTGTTTTACTTGTCGGCGAGCAAGCATTTAGCATGACCGCAACCGATAAAAAAGTGAATATTTTTTTCATTGATATTTCTGTTTACGATGAATAAATTTGATAAAAAAATGGTAGCAGTAAAAAAAAACTACTACCATTCTAATCTTTTAACTTAATATATTACAACCTATGTTAAGTATTTTTAAAACCCAGGATTTTGTTTGTATAAACCATTCGTGAAAGTGATTTCAGCTTGTGGAATCGGCAAATATTCATCTCTTCCTGCGGTAAATTTAGCCGTTGCTAAGAAAGGTCTTCTTACTTTTTCTTTTGCTATATATCCATTGAGTGTTTGCTCAGCAATACCCCAACGCACTAAGTCAAAAAAGCGTGAACCCTCGGTGGCAAATTCTAAACGACGTTCCCACATCAAGGCTTTCCATGCAAAATCTTGTGTCCAACCTGTTGCTGAATAGGGCTTTACGTTGTATTTTGAAGCAAAAGTACCATCCAATTTTTTAAGTTTTCCTGTACTTGCAGCAGCTCTATTTCTGATTTGATTAATTAATGGTAAGGCTTTATCTTGTTGTCCTAATTGGATGTATGCTTCAGCTTGCATTAACAAAACATCATCATAACGGAGGATATCATAGTTTTTTGCTGTACCCATAAATGGCCCAAGCTTAAAATATGAACCACTTGATGCCAATTGCTGGAAACGCATGGTATGAAAATTACCATAGACACCTGCATCACGTACCCAACTATTGCTGAATAATTTTGTGTTGTCATATTTGTAAACGTGTCCGTCGATACCCACAGTATGGTCAAGGCGTGGGTCAACTGTTTGTGTTGATAAATCGGCAATTTTATCATTGAAAGTATCGAAGTTTGGTAGGCCATTAGCATCAGTTGTATGGGCATTTACTAAGTTTTGGCTACCCGCATGAAATCCACAACAGCCATATTGAGGTGCTCCGTGTGGGTAGTTTAAGCCATCTTCGTAGCTCATACGTCCTGCCGTAGTACCGTCATTCACAGTAAACTGAATGGCAAAGATTGATTCTGGTCCGTTTTCTGTTTCTGGCAAGAAATTTTCAGCAATATCTTCACTTAATCTGTATTTACCCGAAGAAATAACCGCTTGGGTGAGAGTAACAACTTCTTGCAATCTTGTTTTGTTGATGTTTACAACTTTATGATTTACATCTTGTTCATAAGCTTGATACAAACGCACTTTTGCTAAATATGCCTGAGCCGACAATTTATTTGCTCTTGCAAGGTCTGGTTGAGTAGTTGGCAAATTATCAATTGCATATTGAAAATCGGCAGCAATTTTATTCCATGATTCATCATTACTGAGTGTATTCGAAACTTTCAAAATCTCTTCTTCTGAAAGTGTTTCATCGAAAATTGGAATGTTTTTGTACAGTTTTTTCATAATGAAATAACTATGTCCTCTCAAAAAACGTAATTCAGCCAAACGTACTTTTTTTGCAGGATAATTTGCTTCATTGAGTGTATTTACTGCACGAAGAGCTACGTTACATCTTGAAATCGATTTAAAAAGATTTTGCCAAGAACGAGTAACAAATGCACCAATAGTCGGCGTTGTTAGGTTATAATGTTCTAAGGCATCAATTTCGCCAACGTCGCCAGTACCGCCACCACCTTTGTAGGCATCATCAGAGCGAACACTTCCATACACCCAATCGCTATAGATTGGTCCAATCATATCACCATTACCAATAGCGGCATAAGCGGCCGTAACCAAGCCATCAATTGCGGTTGGTGATGTTAAATCTGATGAAGACAATACACCCGTTGGCGTGTATTCGAGAGCATCTTTACACGAACCAAAAAAGAGTAGCCCCGTAAATAATATAGCTGATAATATCTTATTTTTCATTTTTGAAATTTGTTTTAAGTTAAAGCACCCTTCGGGGGTGGTTCGACAATTCGATTTAGAGGTTAGATTAAAACGATGCGTTAATTCCGAAGGTAAATGTTTTAGGAATCGGAACAGGGTCAAGGTCAATACGCTCAGGGTCTGGGCTCAAATAACTTTTACTCTTGAACCAAAACAAGTTTTCGGCCATTGCATAAACACGTAGTCTTGAAAATACAGATTTAGGAGTGATTGAATAGCCCAACTGTATATTTCTCATTTTAAAATACGAAGTATTAACAATGAAATAGTCAGAAGTACGACCTTCGCCATTGTTATCTTTCAGGGTTAAAGCAGGAACGTTTGTATTGGTATTCGTTGGTGTCCAAGCATTAAATACGCCTGGCCCTACGTTTTCTCTGCCTTTCATCAGATTATTGAATAAAGTATAAACATCAAAACCTGTTTTTCCTGCTACACCCGAACCAAAAATCGAGGCATCAAATTTCTTGTAAGTCAAATCTATTCTTACGCCGTATTCAAGTTTGGGGAGCGTTGTTCCAATCCAAGTTCTGTCTAAATCATCAATTTTGTTATCTCCGTTTACATCAACATAACGGATTCTTCCTGGCCCAGCACCGATTTGTTTAGGTGCAGCATCTACTTCTGCTTGCGATTGGAAAAGACCATTTGTCTTGTAACCAAAAATATCGAATTGAGAGTGTCCAATAATTGTATTTACTAAGTTTCCTGCATAAGCTGGACGAACATTTTCTGGCAATTCGGTGATTTTATCTCTAAAATGAGCAAAGTTTGTTACAATATTGTATTTCAAATCATTACCCGCTGTTCCACGATAGCCCAATACAAACTCCCAACCTTTGTTAGATTTTGCTGCACCATTTACTGCTTTTGTTTGACCTTCGCCAAGCGTAGCTGCCACTGGTGGTGTAATCAAAATACCCGAAGTTTTGCGTGAGAAATAATCAAATGAACCAAAGATTTTGTTGTTTAGAATGGCATAATCAAGCCCTACGTTTACTTCATCAGTCGTTTCCCATTTCAAAGCTGAATTAGCCGCTTGTGTTTGAACAAATCCCGATGGCAATGTGCCAGTATTTGCACCCGACAATGAATAAGCAGTACCAATATTCATGTATTGCTCCCAAAAACCACCAACTAATTGAGCTTGTGTTGTACCGTATCTTGTATCGAAAAGTCCAAAACGAGCTAAATCGCCAATCTGCTGATTTCCTACACGACCAACCCCAACTCTTGCTTTCAATTCTGAGAAAATGTCATTATTTTTCATAAATCCTTCTTGGTCAATTCTCCAACCTAACGAAGCCGCAGGGAAAATACCATATTGATTATCAGAACCAAAACGAGACGAACCATCACGGCGAACTGTTACGGCAGCTAAATATTTATCTGAAAAATTATAATCAACACGAGCAAATTGAGAGAACAAACGATGTCCCGTTGAACCACCCGAAACCGTTGTGTTTCCAGTTCCTGCATTGAGCGTAAAATAATCTTCGGTTTGAAGAGCAAAACCTTCTTTTTTGGTTGATTGGAAATCTACATCGGTTTTGATGTATTCAGTTCCTACCAAAAACTTAAATTGATTTTTGGTGTTCAAATCCAAATTATAGCGTAGTGTATTTGACCATGTAGTGCTTAAGTAATGATTTTGGTCTAAAGTCAAACTATTGGTTGTACGGTTAAATGCTCCTTCCGAAAATTTTGGTGTAATAATTTTATTCAAAAACGTCGCATTATCAGCCCCTAAATTTGATTTGAAAAACAAGTTTTTAATCGGTTGAATTTCTACAAAAACATTTCCGAATGAACTCAAACGATTGGCATTATTCCATTTGGCAATATCTTGCATGTGCAATGGATTGTTTCTATCAGAATATCCACCGCCCGATGCACCAGCATAAGTTGAACCATCTTTTTGATATACAGGAATTGTAGGTGCTAATGTAACGGCCAAAAACGAAGTTGAAGCACCACCCAAATCTCTGGCAGTAAGTGTTTCGTTAGAATTAGCGATACGTAAATTAACACCAAATTTCAATTTATCATTAAAGGCACGAGTCAAGGCATTGATGCTACCACTCAAACGGTCATAGTTGGTGAATCTCAACATTCCAGTATTTTTCAATTGCCCCAAGTTGATTTCTACCGATGAATTTTTATTTCCATAAGAAGCTGTGAAATCATTTTTTGTAACAATACCCGTCTTATACATCACATCTTGCCAATTGGTATCACCTACTGGTGTATTTTGGTCGCCACCAACAAATGGCTTTACTGTTACACCACTCAATACAGGGTTTTTGTAGTCGTTATTCCAGCTAAAAGTATAAATATCTCCATAACCAGCAGCAGGGTCTTGTCCATCATTGACTGAAGCTTGCCACAAGGCTTTTCCTCTATCAACTGAGTTCAGCATATTAAAACGCATAGATTTTTCAGATTGAGCAGAAACACTGCTATTGAACTGAAATTCAACTTTCCCGTTAGTGTCTCCACCACTTTTCGTTGTTACGATAATAACACCATTGGAAGCTCTTGCACCATAAATAGATTCAGCCGAAGCATCTTTCAATACTTGTACTGACTCGATATTGGCAGGATTCATGTTTTGAAATACCTCTGGACGAGTAGTCGGAATACCATCAATGATATAAAGTGGGTCGTTATTACCTAAAGTATTTGCTCCACGAATCAAAATACGAGCGTTTGTTCCATTTGGCGAACCATCTTTTTCGATATACAAACCTGGTACACGACCTTGTAGCGACTGCATAGGATTGCCCGAACTGTTGTTTTTGATAGGTTTTAAATCAACAACCACAACAGAGCCAGTCAAGTCTTCTTTACGTTGAGAAGTATAACCAACTACCACTACCTCGCTCAATTCTTTACCAAGAGCCAAGGTAACTTGCACATCGCTCGCACCTTTCACCGAAACTTCTTGGGAAGTATAACCAATAAAAGAAATTTGTAATGTTGAAGCATTTTCTGGAACAGCAACCGAAAACTTGCCATTCGCATCTGTAATTGTACCGACTTTTGTACCAGTCACAAGCACACTTGCACCGATGAGTGGCTCATTGTTGTCGCCTCCTCGGACAGTGCCAGTAACCTGACGTTGGGCGTAAATCAATTGTAATGAAAGTAACATTACAATAAATGATAATAGAGTTTTTTTCATCATTTGAATTGTTTTTAATTAAATATAGGTTAAACTAAACATGACTCGTACTGAGTGATTTATTCATTAAAAGTTGAATTTCTTCTTTTGAAATGACTGGCGATGCACCATGATGCGTAGCCACCAAAGCTCCCATGGCACAGGCTTCAACAAGGGCGTTTTCTACGGGTGTATTTTTCAGGAAATTAGAGATAAAAGATGCCAAAAACGCATCACCACTACCAATAGTATCCACTACTTCTACTTCAAATCCAGTGCTTTGGAAAAATTCGTTGTTGTGTAACAGCATTGCTCCATCTTCGCCGAGTGTTACACAAATTGTTTTGATTTTGAATAGTTCTGATAAGCGAATCAAGTTTTCTTGAATCGTTTCTGAAGTAAAAAACCAAGCCGAGATTTCATCTAATTCGATATGATTGAGTTTCAGCAAATCGGTATTGTTCAATAAATACTCAACCGTTACCTTATTGTAGTGGGGTGGGCGTAAATTGATATCCAGCACCTTGAATTTGGCATCCGCTAAAAATTTTTTGAGGGTTTCAAAAGTTTGTTCCGACCTTGCCGAAAGGCTTCCAAAAACAAAACAATCCGACTGTTTTACAGCCTCCAGTGCTTCTGTTTCTAACAAAATATAATCCCATGCAACAGGTTTTACGATTTTGTAGCTTACATTGTTTTTATCATCCATGTTCACTTTCACTACGCCAGTTAAGTGCGTTTGTCCGTGTTGGATAAACTTCGTATTTAGACCATTTTCTTCAACAAAATCTATCAATTCAGTACCTAAATCATCAGTCCCTACTCTACTTATGATAGAGGCATTATTGCCAAAGTTTTTTAAGTGAATAGCTACGTTCATTGGAGCTCCACCAGGCATTTTGCCAGTAGGAAGCATATCCCAAAGCATTTCTCCGAAGCAGACGATATTTTTTTGATTATTATTCATTTTTTAGTGTGCTACAATAATGTTATCAATATTTTCAAGAGATTTCCCTTTGGTTTCGGGCATGATTTTCCATGCAAAAAGCAATTGCAAAACCATCATTGAAGCAAAAAATGCAAAGACGATTCCACCACCAAAGGTTTCGGCTATGTAAGGAAAAGTGAAAGTGATGATACTTGCCATCAACCAATGTGTAAAACTGCCCAATGCTTGGCCATTGGCACGAACTTCATTAGGGAAAATTTCGGAGATAAATACCCAAATAACCGCACCTTGTGAGAAAGCAAAGAAAGCAATGTAGGCGAATAGATAAAATGGTACATTCATGCCCATGCGTTGCGTAAAAAATGCTTGAGAAACCAAAACGAGTGTCAATATAAGTCCGCATGAACCCACAATCATTAAGGCTTTACGACCAAACTTATCAATCAATGAAATACCCAAAAGTGTAGAAACGAGGTTGATGAGACCAATACCAGCCGACGAAAGTAAAGCCGAATCTTTGCCGATTCCTGCCATTTCAAAAATACGTGGAGCGAAATATATAATAGCATTGATGCCCGAAACCTGATTGAATACCGCAAACAAAACTGCCAACATAATCGGCTTACTGTAAGACGATTGAAATAAAGAAACCTGAATTTTTGATGTATTTTGCTTAATCGAAGCAATAATTTGTTCAGCAGAATTTTTATCAATCGTATTCAAGATTGTGCGAGCGGTGGTAATATCGCCTCTTTTCAAAATCAACCAACGAGGGCTTTCAGGTATTAATAAAACTGTAATGGTAAATATAATGGAAGGAAAAGCCTGTACGCCCAACATCCAACGCCATTCGTTTTCGCCGATGCCCGATAATAGATAGTTAGAAAGATAGGCCATCAAAATTCCAAAAACGATATTGAACTGAAACATTGCCACCAAACGTCCACGCTTGTGGGCAGGAGCGATTTCGGAAATGTATAATGGGGCTACCACCGATGAAACACCAACGCCAAGCCCACCCATAAATCTAAAAACCAAGAAAACTGGCCAATCAACGGCGTAGGCAGTACCGAGTGAAGAAACCAAATAAAGTAATGCAATGATGAGAAGTGATTTTTTTCTGCCTAATTTTTCGGCAGGAATACCGCCAATTACTGAGCCGATAACTGTACCAATTAAGGCAATAGATACTGTAACGCCGTGCTCGAAGGCACTGAGATTCCAGAGTTTTTGGAGGGTTTGTTCAACGCCCGAAATAACGGCAGTGTCGAAGCCAAATAGAAAACCACCCAATGCGGCAGAAAGCGACCAGAAGAAAATTTTGAGGTTTTGATTCATTTCAAACTTGTTAAGTTTTTTTGATGAACCAAAATTAGGGCTAAGCTTTAAGGGTAAATTTTAGTATTTATTCAAATACTTACAATTTTGATACAATTAAATAAACACCTTATAATCAAGCATTTACATTAACACTTATTTATGTTTTTGATATAAATTTTTATAATTGAAACATGAAATATCAATATTGTTACAATCACCCATTTCGCCATTCAGTTGGCGTTTGGTTGGTTTTTTGTTTGAAGAAAGTGGTAAAATAACTTGGGGTACTAAAACCCAATTCGTAGGCAATTTCGGTAATGTTTTTTTCTTGTTCTTTTAATAAAATCTTTGCTTTTTGGAGTTTGTACTCGGCAATATAATCAGCTACATTTTTATTAGTCAATGCCGATATTTTTCTAAAAAGCTGCACTCTCGACATACCTAATTGTTGACTTAACTTTTCAACCGAAAGTGTGCTATCTTTGATATTTTTTTCGATTAATGCTTCAAATTCTAATAAAAATCTTCGCTCTCCTTTCTGTAATTGATTTGGATTAATAACTTCATTTGAGAATCTCCGCCTCATTCTATCTCGGTTTTCTACCAAACCCTTTAGTTTTTCTTCCAATAATTGTTGGTTAAATGGCTTCAAAATATAATCATCAGCCCCCGCTTTCGTACCTTCAATCTGGCTTTCGATTTGACTTTTAGCCGTCAATAATATAACTGGAATATGTGAAGTTCTAAAATCTGACTTTACCTTTTGGGTAAGAGCAAAACCGTCCATTCCAGGTAACATTACATCACAGATAATAATATCAGGAATATACGACAGAATCTCTTGCCAACCTCGTTCAGCATTTTCTGCGGCAACAACATTATACTGTTTTTCTAACTTTTGACCCAAAAATAGGTTTAAATCTTGGTTATCTTCAATAAGAATGATTGTATTCTCAAACGTATGTTTGAAGTCATTTATACTGATTGGGGATTCGCTATCTTCAAATTCCTCTGTTCTTTTTGAAGAATTAATGGCTTTTTTGTCTTCCCAAACTTGCTTAGATTCAATAATAGGTAAATTAATCTTGAAAGTTGTGCCTTTGTCTTTTTCCGAATTTATTATAATTTCTCCTCCATGTAGCGTTACAAATTCTTGTGAAAGTGCCAAGCCCAAGCCTGTTCCTAACGGAATATTTTTGTTTCCTCTATAAAATAAATCAAAAGCGTGGGCTTTTTCTTCTGCATTCATACCTATGCCATTATCGGCTATATTTATTTCGATTTTATCGGTATTTTTTAAAATCGAAACATGAATCAATCCACCATCAGGCGTATATTTAAAAGCATTTGAAATGATATTGAATAAGACTTTATCTAATTTTTCGGTATCAAAAGCAAATAATAATTCCTTAAAAGGGCTTATAAATTGAAGGTCAATGTGTTTTTGTTTAGCTTTCACGCCAAAATCGCCCACAATATCTCTGATAAATGCAACCAAATCATTTTGGCTCAATTCTAATTCCATTTTTCCAGCATCCAATTTTCTCATTTCTAAAAGTTGGTCAACGAGCCGCAAAAGTCGATTAGCATTTTTATAAATCAATTGAAGTGTACTACGAGTTTCTTTGATGTCGGTGCTTTTTCGTTGAATCAAATCTTCGGTAGGCGTAAGGATAAGACTAAGAGGCGTTTTAAATTCGTGCGAAATATAGGAGTAAAATCGTATTTTATCTTCGGTTGCTTTGCGAGCTAAAAGCGATACTTTTTCTATTTCATTTTTTTGTTCAAGAATTGCTAAATTTTGTTCTTCCAAAATCTTATTGGAATATTGTTTTTCTTGCAAAAGAAAGTACAAAAAAGCACCCAAAATTACCACAATCGTAAGTAGAGCACTAATAAAATAAAGCCTGTTTCGCTGAGACGAATAGGTTTTGTTTAATTCTGAGATTTTTAATATTTCTCTCTCAATTTCGACCTGTTGTTCTTTTATTTTCTGAATTTGTGATAACATTATATCTACGTTATCCGATGTTATCACATTAGTTAAAAGTTTATTTTCCTTCTCAAATGGCTGTTTTTTTAGAATTTTCACTGCCGTTTGAATCGCTTCTGCTCCACCAGTAGGATACAATAATGTGGCATTCAAAATACCTTTTTTTACATCTTGTATACCCTTTGTTACAGGAATAGCATCAATGCCGACAAAGAATAAATCTTTGGCTTTCCCTTCTTTTTGGGCGGCATTGTAAGCAGTTAAAGCAAGAAAATCGGTATGTGCAAAAACAATATTAGTTTCGGGATGCTCGTTTAAGATGCGTGGTATGTGGGCATTGATGTCCACTAAGCCATTTTTTGTTTCGAGCGTTTCTACTATTTTAAGATTGGGTGTTGAGGTAATAGCATCAATAAATCCTCGATTTCGTTCAGTTGCTGGCGAAGAGGTCATTTCTAATTGTATCTCAATAATATTACCTCGATTTTTAAATTGACTGGCAATAAATTTGCCAGCAGTTTTTCCTATTTCATAATTATCAGCACCAATAAAAGCAGAATATTGCTCAGAATCAGTCTTTCGGTCAACAAAAATAATAGGAATACCTGTTTTATAAACATCTTCTATGGCATCAGTAAGCGGTTTAGCTTCATTGGGAGTGATAATGAGTAAATCTATTTTTTGTTTGGCGAGTGCCCGAATTTGTTCGGCTTGTTTTTCTGTATTACTGTAAGAATCAACAATTTCCAACTTTATTTCTGGATGAAAAGCCAATTCTCTTTTCATTTCGCTATTCATCACATCTCGCCATTCGTCATGGCAGCATTGCAAAAACACAATACGGTATTGGTGTTCTTGTTGATAAGAACATGAGTTGGCAACAAATAGAATGAATGCAATAAGTAAAGTTTTTAAAAATATATTCTTCATTCAACAAAATTATTTTATCTCTTGGGGAGATGCATTCAAAAAATGAACAATAACTATTAAAAATGTTACAAGAGTTTGGTTTATTTTCGAAATTCATCTTAAAAAACCATTATAATGGTTTAGCTCGCTTTAAACTGTGTGACTATGATAGTTTCACAAACTAAGTTACTAATAAACCTGATGAATGTAAGCATTTTTTCTGGCGACTCGAAAAGCTAATCAGGAAAAGCAAAAGCCTACGTTCACGTTTTTCGTTGGGGAATTTTTATTCGCTTTTGTTCAAGTCATTATTCAAGATTCTTCATTTCTTCACTTAATTTATCTTGAAGAACTCTCGCATAAATTTGGGTGATAGAAATCTTTAACCGAGCCTTTACCATCGTCCCAATTACCTTTTTCAACATCTCTTTTGATTAATAATTCTACACGTTTACCATCAACTGTGATTCTTGCATAGATGGGTAGCTTTCTCTTTATACGTATTTGTGAAGAATGACACGCCAAAGGAAGTTGCTTGCCTACTGCTCATAATTTGTTTTGTTTGATGTAATTTAAAGTGATTTAGCTTTGCTTCTTGTTTCTCTCCTTTTACAGGTCACAAAATGAAATCAAAGCGAATCAAACAAAATGACATAAGTATATGACTATCAAACACTTAATATATCTTATCGCACCAATGTAATCAAAAAATGAGGTCACCGAATAGGTCACATACAGTATGAAATGATATGGTTTGAAATAGCATAAAATAAACAAAAAAGCCTCAAAATTATATAATTTTGAGGCTTTTAATGCTATTTATCACTTATTTTTGTCGGGGTGGCCAGATTCGAACTGACGACCTTCTGCTCCCAAAGCAGACGCGATACCGGGCTACGCTACACCCCGAGCTGGAAATCTCTTGCGAGGTTGTTTCCGTTTGGGAGTGCAAAAGTAGAAATTATTTTTTTTATTTCAAACTTTTACACAAAAACTTTTTAAAGTTTTTTTGCGGAGAGGGCGGGATTCGAACCCGCGGTACGCTTTAGACGTACGACAGTTTAGCAAACTGCTCCTTTCGGCCACTCAGGCACCTCTCCTTCCCGTTTGGGAGTGCAAATATAAAACACTCTTTTTAATTTTTTACAAATCTGATGCCAAATTTTCTGAAAAATATTTAAAGTTTTTTTACTCAAATCAGTAATATACTGTAATTCAAGCATTTATATTTTATCCGAAACACATTCAGATAATTTTTAAGTCTATAAAAAGTTGCGGTTTTTATCACAGTATATTATTAATTCTCAAATACTGTAGTAATATTATTGTTTTACCATCTTTAATTTCACCCGATTTTATCATGCCAAGGGCTTTATCAAAGTTCATCTCTAATACTTCAATATTTTCTTGCTCATCTTCTACTCCTCCCCCTTCATTAATTTTCATGTCTTTGGTGTATTCTGCTATAAAAAAATGCAATACCTCTGTAACCGATGCTGGCGACATATAAGCCTCAAAAATCTTTTTTACTTCACCAATCCTGTAACCCGTTTCTTCTTCGGTTTCTCGTCTAATACACTCTTCAGGGTTATCTCTATCCAATAACCCAGCACAGGCTTCAATTAACATTCCCGTTTCATTACCATTAATATACGTTGGCATCCGAAATTGTTCTGTCAGAATAACAGTCTGAGCAATTTTATTATATAGTAAGATAACGGCTCCATTTCCTCGGTCGTGAGCTTCACGAGATTGAATATTCCATTCCCCTTTTTTATTTCTATACTCAAAAATTATTTTTTTTAATATATACCAATCATCAGATAGTATTTTTTCTTCTATAACTTTAACATTCGGATTCATAATGATTATTTATGATTAAATTTGATTATATTTGAGCAAATATTCATAAAAAGAAATGAGTTATCAAAGCAGAAAGCAGAAAATATTAAAAATCGTAGAAGAACAAGGCGAAGTTGACGTAAAAGAATTAGCTCTCAAGGTTGAAACCTCCGAAATAACAATTCGTAGAGATTTGGCTCAAATGGCCGCCGATGGAATGATTTTTCGCACGCACGGTGGTGCCATGAAACTCAGCTTAGCAAATATTCCAGCAAGTTTTGACCAGAAAATTGCGGCTAATATTGAGCAGAAAGACTACATTGCCCGACTGGCAGCACAAGAAATCAGAGACGGCGATATAATTTTTATGGATTGTGGAAGCACCGTATTTAGGCTATGCCAATTCATCAAAAACAAACGAATAAAAGTCATAACAAACTCACTACCAATAGCTTATGAATTATCAAACACTGAGGTTTCTCTAAACCTAATTGGAGGTGAACTCGATTCAAAACGCCAAGCTATTCACGGACAAATTGCCGTAGAGCACATCAGACGCTACCAAGCCGACAAAGCTTTTATGGGGGTGGATGGTATTTCGGTAGAAAATGGTTTGAGTGCTGCCAGTGAAAAAGAGGCTGAAATAACAACAGCAATGGCAGCTCATGCTCGGCAGACCTATCTACTTTGTGATTCGAGTAAACTCGGAAAAGACAAATACCTGAAATTTGCTCCGATAAATATTATCCAATATTTGGTGACAGATGCCTCCCAAGAGTTAATAAAACCATTTATAGATATAGGTTTGCATGTAATAAATTAGTAAATTTGAATTTACCTATCCCTATAAAAACATGAAAATAGCCACTATTATCTTAAATGTTCTATTATTATTAGGTCTTGTTCCTGCCATTCTGGGTGCCATGACCTCTCCTATGATTTTTGATTCTGGGCAAAATCCCAGCCTTTGGCGAGTATTTATTACAATGCTGGCCTTACCAGTGGTCATTATCATCTGCCAAGTTATTTCTTGGGTAGCTTATTTTCGTCAAAAGTATGACTTTGCCTTCAGAGTAAGTATCATTCCCCTGGTCAATCTCATCTTACTTATCATTTTTATGTTTTCGATGTAAATTTGACGCTTAAATATATTTCCGAAACGGTGGGTATATTCCACCACTATTTACCTTAATCTTCCTTTTTCAACAATATCTTCTGCTTCTTACCACTCACTCAATTTTCTTAAATTATCTTAAATTTTTTTCTGGTATTTAAAATATTGATACTTTCGCATCGTTATCAACTAAATACTTAGTTAATTTTTCTATACACAATTAACCGTCAAACACTTTTATGAAAAAGCCACTACCTTCTCTAAACTCCAATTTTTGTTCGTGTTTACTTCATTTATTTACTTCTAAGAACTTTAATAATTGGTAAAAACTGCGGGTTTCATCACAAATTCCCATCGTTTCAACACACTTTTATTTTCTCGGTTGGCATTTACAATAGTTTTACGAAAAATTTACGTAGTCGATTGTAACTTTTTTTAGCCAATCAAGTAAGTTAGCTCAATGAAAAGAATGTACCATCTACAAAAACTTGGTGCAACATTGATTAAAAAAATACGACTCATTAAAAATAGTTTCCACCACAAAAATTCAAAAAACACGTTTTATGAAAAAAGCTATTACTATCACTCGGGCAATGCTATGCCTATTTTTGCTCACGTGCGGAGCGGCATTTGCCCAAAATCCAGCAAGAATCTCGGTCAAAGGTATTGTCATCGACTCTTCGAATACAACACTCCCATCGGCCACTATTATGTTGCTTACGCCTAAAGACTCGGCATTGGTAAGTTATGGTCGCACCGAAACCGATGGGCAATTTGAAATCAAAGGTGTGAAGCGTGGCACATACCTATTGAAGATTTCTTACATGGGCTATTTGCCTTATCAGCAAGAGTTTACACCCTCCGAAGGTGCTGTGACTGATTTAGGAAAAATCCAGCTAAAACCCATTATGAAAGAGCTTTATGAGGTGGTAGTTCGTACAGCTAAAGCTCCGCTTAGTATCAAAGGTGATACGGTCGAGTATAATGCAGCTTCATTTAAAGTCCCACCTGGCTCAACGGTTGAAGATTTACTACGAAAACTTCCAGGAATGTCGGTTGACCAAGATGGAAATATTAAAGCCCAAGGGCAGGACGTAAAACGGGTAACGGTTGATGGTAAGCAGTTTTTTGGGGGAGACACCAAAATGGCAACTAAAAACTTATCGGCAGAGGCTATCAAAAAAGTACAGGTTTTTAACGACAAAACCGAACAAGCCAAAGCCACAGGTATAGACGATGGAAAGAAAGAAAAAACCATGAATTTGGAGCTAAAAGACGAATTTAAGAAAGGTGGTTTTGGAAAAGTTACAGCTGGAATTGGTGATAAAGAACGCATGGAAGTGAAAGGGAATTATAATAAATTCGACCAAAAGAACCAGTTTTCATTGATTGGACTGGGAAATAATACGAACCAAGTGGGTATGGGTTTTGATGATTTTCAGGACTTTAGAGGTAGTCAATCGTTTAATTGGAATGATAACGCCGACTTTGGATTTGGCGGTGGTGGCCGATACTTCTACTTTGGTGGTGATGAAGGCGATGAAGACTTATCGATTCCAATAGGTGGCGGCCGTGGGCAAGGTTTGACCGATTCGTATGCGGCGGGTTTGAATTATAACTATGACACTAAGAAAAACAAATTGAGTTCGAGCTATTATTTCAATGGTAAAAATCAGATTTTAGATGCTCTTTCGAGTCGCCAGAATTTCTTGAATAATAATGCTTCGTTTAATACAACCAACAATGATTATACTCGCAACCAAAGCTATAATCACCGAGTATCGTTCCGTTTAGAAAAAATGGTTGACTCGCTTAATACGTTTACGTTTGTTGGTAATGGTAAGCTCTCAAAGGGAAATACTCGTTATGATGGGCTTCAGCAGTTTTTTACGGGCAATAGCGAACTTTCAAACCAAACAACTATCAATAACCGAACTGGCTTTAGTTCATCAGCAGCGGCACTTACGGGTATTTACCGCCATAAATTCAAGAAAAAAGGTAGAATCTTTGCTGCAAGTGGTGGGTACAATTTCACTAACTCAGATGGTGATGCTACACAGGTTTCGTTAAACGAGTTTTACAAAATTACGAGTACAAATGATTTATTAAGAAACATCAATCAGTTTAACTCAACGCTCAGCGACCGTAACCAGTTGAAAGCCAGCTTATTGTATGTGGAGCCATTTGGCAAGAAATTCTCTTCGGAAACTTTCTATAACTTCAGCACACGTAATAGTATTGTAGATAGAAATGTAAAGAATAATGAATCGAATTTACAGATTGACTCACTAACTCGCTACTTCGAAAATACGATTTCTTATAACAGAGTGGGTACAAGCCTAAGATATAACTATAAAGGTATCAATATTTCGGCGGGTGTGGCTGGGCAACAATTTTCGCTTAGAGGAAACTTCACGCAGCCTAAAAAGCCAGAAACTATCGTTGACCAAAAATATTTTGCATGGTTGGCTAATTTACAAGGAAGCCTCGACCTAAAAAACAACCGATATATGTGGTTTGGCTATGAGCCTAATGTTTCGGAGCCATCCATCAAAGACCTCCAGCCAGTAGTTGATAATAGTAACCCCTTATATATCAGAGAAGGAAATCCAGACCTTTTGCCGCAAGTTGACCATAATTTTAATGTGGGAGGTAATTATTATAACCCTGGTAGTTTTATGAGTATCTATTTTGGAATGAACTACAACTATCATGTAAATCAGATTATTTATAACCAAAATATTGATAGCAAGACATTCAAAACAACCACTAAGCCTATGAATATTACGGGTGGCGATAACGTGGGTACATATTTTGGTTTAGGATTCCCATTGAAAAAAACAAAAGCAACGATGAATTTGAATGGTAATATCAATGCCAGCAAAAACCTGACATATATCAATGATATTTTGAATAACACAAACAACCTAAGTTATTATGCAGGCCTCAGATTAGACCTTACACCATCTGACAAGTTTACGTTCTATGGTAATGCTAACTTTGGTATCACCAATACGAAGTATTCTATCAATACGGCTCAGAATCAAACAATTTATAATCATAGATTTGGAGCAGAAATGAATGTGAAGTTTCCGAAAGATTTTTATTTCAATTCTCGAATCAATTATAATGTTTTCATTAACGAACGTTTTGGGTTTAACCAACGTCAGCCAATTTGGAATGCGTCGGTTTACAAGCAAATCGGAAAATCGAAAAAAACAGAGATTCGTTTAACTGCTAATGATATTTTGAATCGTAATTTGAATATTAGTCAGTTTGCTAATCAGAATTATTACTCTGAATCAAGAACCGAAACGTTGGCTCGTTATTTCATGCTAAGTTTCACCTATAATATGCGTGGTGTAAAAGACCAAATGCGTAGAAGTGGCGGTGGTTGGTAAGACAAAAATGTCGAATTACGATTGATGAATTACGAATGCGGCTGAATTCTTTCAGTCGCAAAGTCATAAACAACTCATTATAAATTATTTAAACCAATGAAGAAAATCTTTTTATATATGCTCCTCTTATCATATGGAGGAGTCTTTGCCCAAAAAACCGAAGGAGTGGTACATTACGAATACCAAATTAACTGGATTAAGATGATGAAGAAACTTCCATTCCTTACGCAAGAAGAAAAAGACCGTATGGAAAATACGTGGAAGAATGACCCTGACCCCAAGCAAAAGATGAACTTGTATTTTAACGAAAAAGAAACGCTTTACACATGGGGGCAAGACCAACAGGAATACGAAGATGAAAACTGGAAAAGTAGAAATAGGGAGTTGATTATTCACCGAAATTTCGAGACTGAAAAACGCACCGATATGCTTGAAATTTTAGGTAAAACGTATTTAGTTCAAGATTCGTTGAAGCATATTGAGTGGAAAGTAATGAATCAGATAAAAGAGGTAGCAGGCTATATTTGTATGAAAGCCGTAGCAGAAGATAAAGTGAAGGGGCAGAAAATAACAGCTTGGTTTACGGGCGATATACCTATATCTGGTGGGCCAGAACAAGTATATGGATTACCAGGAATGATTCTCGAACTCGATGCCGATGATGGCACTGTAATGGCCATAGCAACGTCTGTCGAATTTAAAGAGGTAGATAAAGAACTGACTTTACCAAAACTAAAAGGGAAGAAGGTAAATAATCAAGAGTTTGACGCTGTAATATCAAAATACATAAACGATAGCATTAAAATGCAACGCAATCCGTACTGGGCAATTAGGTATTAAGATGTAAAAATTTAGTAGAAGCCACTTGTTTTTAATGCAAGTGGCTTTTCTATTTTACAATGAATAATACAAATAAATCTATGAGTAGTTATACTTACTATTTATATTTGTTTAGTAATTTCCTCCATCAATATAAATAAAATTTAGCTATGAAATGGGCATACAGTATCGAACAAAAACTAAAGGCGGCGTTGGCTCTGACAGTTCTGTTTGTATTTTTATTCATTAAAAATGTATCAGACCAAAATAGTTTTACCGAACTCGGTAATACATTTTCGGTGGTTTATGAAGACCGCCTTTTGGCCGAAAGTTATATTTATGAATTTTCAGACCATCTTTCTCGCAAAAAACTACTAATTGATGATAGTAAAGATAAGCAAGAATTGAAACAATATAAGGCTGAGATAACTGCTCACAATACCGCTATTGAACAATTAGTTACTGCCTACGAAAAGACAAAATTGACACCTACCGAAGAGGTACTATTTAGAGATTTAAAGAAGAAAATTAAGCAAAACATTGCGTTAGAAAAACAATATTTAGGGGCAGTAAATACCAATAAAGACATTGGCAAACACGCATTGGATGAGTCATTTTATTCGATTCTGACAAACTTGAATCATTTATCGCATATTCAGATTAATGAAGGAGAAAGACTGAATCAAACATCACAGAAAATTGTGTTGGGTTCAGCGTCTCAAAATCAGTTTGAACTGACACTTTTAATCGTTTTAGGGCTTATCATTTTGGGGTTAATTTTTACTTCAAAATCAACTTTAGCCCGAATTCCACAGCAATCTTCTTTAAACTGAAAACACTCGTGCCACACCCCTTTTCAACGAGATGTGGCACGTTTATTTTTTAAGAGAAATACTTATTTCAATTTCAACACAATCGCACCCAACGGTGGAAGTGTTAGCTCGATAGAGTTTGTCTTTCCATGTGAAGCAATTGCTTGGCTTTCTACATCGCCATTCAATGTGCCACTTCCCCAATATTCATGTCTATCACTATTAAATATTTCAGCGTATGTACCTGCATTGGCCACTCCGATTCGATAATTTGAGCGTGGAACTGGCGTAAAGTTTAGCACTACAAGTAAGTTTTCTTTTTCGTTGAAACCTTTACGTGCATACACAATTACAGCATTTTCACGGTCGCTGGTATCAACCCACTCAAATCCATCAGGGCTAAATTGTTTATCGAACAATGCTCCTTCCGAACGATAAAGGTGGTTAAGGCCTTTCATTAATTCGTTTATACCTTTGTTTGGCTGATTTTCGAGTAAATGCCAATCAAGACTTTTCTCAAAATTCCATTCGGCATATTGAGCAAATTCACCACCCATAAAGAGCAATTTTGTACCTGGGTGGGTAAACATATACGTAAACATCAAACGCAAATTAGCAAACTTACGCCATTCATCACCTGGCATTTTTTCGATTAATGAGCCTTTTCCGTAAACCACTTCATCGTGCGAGAATGGCAACATGAAATTTTCAGAAAAAGCATACACCAAACTAAACGTAATATCATTTTGGTGCCACTTGCGATACATCGGGTCTTTTGCAAAATAACGGAGCGTGTCGTTCATCCAACCCATCATCCACTTCATTCCAAAGCCAAGTCCGCCCGTGTAAACTGGTCGAGAAACGCCAGGGAATGCCGTTGATTCTTCGGCAATCGTCTGAGTATCAGGGAATGAGCGATAGATTTCTTCGTTTAATTCTTTAAATAATGAAATCACTTCGAGGTTTTCACGGCCACCAAAAACATTGGGTACCCACTCACCCGCATTACGAGAATAATCACGGTAGAGCATCGAAGCCACTGCATCCACACGCAAGCCATCGGCATGGAAGCGGTCGAGCCAGAAGATGGCATTACTTATCAAAAATGAGCGAACTTCGTAGCGTCCGTAGTTGAATATATAACTTTTCCAGTCGGGGTGGTAGCCTTCACGTGGGTCTTCGTGTTCGTAAAGAGCTGTTCCATCAAAGCGATGCAAGCCGTGAGCATCACCAGGATAGTGTGATGGTACCCAGTCGAGTATCACACCAATACCGTTTATGTGTAGCTGCTCAATCAAATACATAAATTCTTGTGGTGTACCAAATCGGCTACTGGCCGCAAAATATCCTGTAATTTGGTAGCCCCACGATGGCTCGTAGGGGTGCTCCATGATTGGCATAAACTCTACGTGCGTAAAGCCCATTTCTTTCACGTAAGGCACAAGCGTATCGGCCACTTCGCCATAGCTGAGGCATCTTTCGGGGTTGGATGGGTCGCGTTTCCACGAGCCAAAATGCAATTCATAAACCGATTGTGGAGCATTCAAGGCATTTTTTGCTCGGCGAGTTTTCATCCAATCTTGGTCTTTCCACTCATACCAAGTATCCCAAACGATTGAGGCCGTTTTTGGCGGATGCTCCCAACGAAGGGCGTAAGGGTCTCCCTTTTCAATATCTGCTCCTGTATTTGAGGCAATAAAATATTTATAAACTTCGCCATTTCCGATATTCGGAATCCAACCTTCCCAAATACCCGAACCGTCCCAACGAGGGTTAAGCGGATGTTCGCCACGATTCCAGCCATTAAACGTACCGATGACCGAAACGTATTTGGCATTGGGAGCCCAAACGGCAAACAAAGTTCCTGTAACTCCTTGATTCTGAACTACATGAGAGCCAAGTTTTTCGTACAAACGATAATGCTTTCCTGAACGAAAAAGCGAAATATCATAATCGGTAAGAAGGCTAAACGACTCTACTTTATTGAAAGTTGGAACTGTTTCTACTACTTGCGACTCAGTTTTTACGATTTCTTGTTCGGTACTCGTTGTTTTGTCTTTTTTTGTAGCAACTGCTTTTTTTGCCATAAGGTTGAATATTAAACAAGGTTAAGTATTTGTTTGTAAAAATAGTTTTTAAAAATTGAAAAGCAAAAAATGGTTTATATTTGAGTCGAATTTGTAGCACAAGTTTTCAACTTGTGATAGTTTGTAAAAATCATTCCCTCGACTATTTGCCATGTCAGCCCCACTCGCCGAACGCCTACGCCCCAAGAAATTAGATGAATACATCGGGCAAGAACATATTTTAGGTAAAAACAAACCTCTCCGAAATGCCATTGAAGCAAACCTTGTACCTTCAATGATTCTGTGGGGGCCTCCTGGTACTGGCAAAACTACGCTCGCTTTACTCATTGCCGAAGCCACCAAACGTCAATTTCATCAACTTAATGCAGTGAGTTCGGGCGTGAAAGAATTGCGTGAAGTTATTAGTAAAGCTTCTGGCCTCTTCCCTCCTATTGTATTCATTGACGAAATTCACCGCTATAATAAATCACAACAAGATTCGCTTTTGGCGGCGGTGGAAAAAGGACAAATTACGCTCATCGGAGCAACGACCGAAAACCCTTCGTTTGAGCTAAATAGTGCTGTACTTTCTCGGTGTCAGGTTTATATTTTAGAGGCTTTTGGGCAAAAAGAACTCAAAGAATTGACAGATAGGGCTTTGCGTGAAGATGCGATTTTGAAAGAAAAAAATATCAAAGTAGAATCATATGACGCACTTATGCGAGTGTCGGGAGGAGATGGACGCAAGTTGCTCAATTTACTGGAATTAATTACCTTTTCGTATCCGCCCGATGCCGAGCGGAACGCCGCCCGAATTATCATTAATGATGATTTAGTGGAAGCGGTTGCTCAACGAAATATGGCACGCTACGATAAATCGGGCGAGCAGCACTACGATATAATTTCGGCATTCATCAAATCGTTGCGTGGCTCTGACCCCAACGCAGCTCTTTATTGGATGGCACGAATGATTGTAGCTGGCGAAGACCCCGAATTTATTGCCCGAAGAATGCTGATTCTCGCCTCAGAAGATATTGGCAATGCCAACCCAACGGCTGTAATTATGGCCAATAATTGTATGCAAGCCGTAAAAGTAATTGGGTATCCTGAATGTAGAATTATTCTTTCTCAAACGGCCATTTATTTGGCAACTTCGCCCAAATCAAATGCTTCGTATATGGCCATTGATGCAGCAATTGCGTTGGCCGAAAAAACTTCTCATTTATCAGTTCCGTTAGCCTTACGAAATGCTCCAACTAAGCTTATGAAAGAAATTGGTTATGGCAAAAATTATCAATATTCGCACAATTACGAAGGAAATTTTGCGAAGCAGAACTTTCTACCCGATGAATTAAAAGGGACAAAACTCTACGAACCAAGTAACAATGCCCGTGAAAACGAAATCAGACGACAGCTACAAACTTGGTGGGCGGAGTGGTATGGCTATTGAAATTTATTTTAGAATATTCATCTCCGAACTCTTCCGCACCACCATCTCAGTAGGAATTTTGATGGTCTTGAGTTGCTCCGAATAATTTAATTTTCGTTCAATTGAATCCAGTAATAACTCAGCCGCAGTTTGACCAATTTCGAAGGCAGGCTGCACAATTGTGCTTAGTGAAGGAGCTAATAAATGAGCTACTTTCAGATTCGTAAAACCAATAAAAGAAAGTTCTTCGGGAATCTGAATACCTTGCTCTTTTATCGCCGAAAAACAATCCAGAGCCAGTCTATCACTGGTAGTAAAGATGGCATCGGGGTTTTGCTCATTTATGAGATTGAATATTAGTTTTTTTGCTTCTTCGGGTTCAAATCCGCAATATTTTACCAACGATTCATCGTACGGAATTTTATATCTTTCGAGGGCGGCTTGATAACCCATCAAACGCTCTTTGGTAATTGATAATAACGATGGGCTCGTGATGTGGGCAATCCGACGACGACCCGATAAAATCAAATGTTCGGTAGCTTTAAATGCTCCATCAAAGTTATCGGCTACTACTTTATGGCTCTCAATTTTATCCGAAACTCTATCAAATAATACTAAAGGAAGCTTTTTTTGCTGAATTTCTTGTAAGTGCGATACATTGTTGGTTTGCCCAGAAAGAGAAATTAGTAAGCCATCAACTTTCCGAGCAATGATGTGTTGAATATTGGTCACTTCACGTTCGTACGATTCATGACTTTGGAAAATAACCACATGATAGCCACGCTTATTGGCTACATCTTCAATACCATTGATGGCTTGCGAGAAAAAATGATTGGCAATTTCGGGTACAATTACGCCAATGGCTCGGCTTTTATTTTCTTTCAAACTAAGGGCAATCGGATTGGGCGAATAATTGACTTTTTCGGCATATTCCATCACCAATCGCTTAGTTTCAGCATTGATTTCGTAACTCCCACGCAAGGCCCTCGATACCGTTGAAGTAGAGAGGTTTAGGGCTTTTGCAATATCTTTTATTGTAACGGTTTCCAATCTTTAAATCTTATTAAAGTACAATTTTATCTCTTCCTTTTACTACACAAGATATTCATAAAAATAGAACAAATAAAGCAATTTTCAAAGCTTATTTGATTCAGAATAATTCAAAAGTAATTTTTGGCAACGTTCCCGATAACGATTGCATAAAGATTGTCGGAGAAATACTTGCTCATAAAATATTCTTGTTGCATCTTAGAAAAGTCAAATATAAACAACATTAAATACTATAAAAGTATTTTCAAGGAATTTTACATATTTTGGTCATTATTATACAAGAAAAAATAAAAACGATACATGTTTAGCTTAGTAGGGAAAACCGCACTCGTAACGGGGTGCAATAAAGGAATCGGAAAAGGCATAGCCATTGGTTTAGCAGAAGCTGGTGCCGACATCATTGGGGTTTCGGCAAGTATCGAATTAAGTGGTAGTCAAATCGAGCAAGAGGTAACTGCCCTTGGTCGTAACTTCAAAGCCTATCAAGCAGATTTTAGTAACCGAGATAGCCTCAAAGCATTTATTGGAAAAGTGAAAAATGATTTTCCTGTAATTGATATTTTAATCAATAATGCTGGTACAATCATGCGTGCTCCAGCGGCCGAACATTCGGACGAATACTGGGACAGAGTGATAACAATTAACCTCGATTCTCAGTTTATTTTAGCTCGTGAAATTGGTCGAGATATGATTGCTCGTGGCTCTGGTAAAATCATCTTTACGGCTTCGTTATTGACATTCCAAGGTGGTATCAACGTACCTGGCTACGCCGCCAGTAAGGGTGCAATCGGGAGTTTGGTAAAAGCATTGGCCAACGAATGGGCAGGCAAAGGCGTAAACGTAAATGCCATTGCCCCAGGCTACATTGCTACTGATAATACGGAAGCACTTAGAAATGACCCCGAACGCAGCACTTCGATTTTGGGTAGAATTCCAGCTGGACGTTGGGGAGAGCCACAAGACTTCAAAGGGCCAGCCGTATTTTTAGCATCATCGGCATCTGATTATGTACACGGCACAATTCTAACCGTTGATGGTGGCTGGATGGGGAGGTAATCCCAAGCACCCCCAACCCCTAAAGGGGGGGTAAATATTAATTACTATAAAAACATTTGCTCCCCTTTAGGGGCGGGGGGTGGTTCGAGGTTATGCAAACACGATACGAAAGTAGTCCAAGAGAAACGGCGGGAATGAATACCGCAGAATTACGCAATAATTTTTTGATGGAAACATTGTTTTCCGCAAATCAGATTCATCTGACATATTCGCACTACGACCGCATGATTTTGGGCGGTGTAATGCCCACTACTGAAGCTTTGACGTTAGGTACTTATGATGATTTAAAGTCAGACTATTTTCTGGAAAGAAGAGAGCTGGGTATCATTAACGTAGCAGGCGATGGAAAAGTAGTGGTTGATGGGCAAGAATATCTTGTAAACAAATTAGATTGCTTATACGCAGGAAAAGGCTCAAAAGAAGTGAAATTCAGTAGCATTGATGCAGCAAATCCTGCTAAATTCTTTGTACTTTCTTGCCCAGCACACAAAGAATACCCAACGCAATTAATGACCAAAGATGCTTCTACGCCTGCCCACATGGGTGCAGTAGAAACGGCCAATCAGCGTACAATTTATAAATACATTCACCTTGACGGTATCAGAAGCTGCCAGTTGGTAATGGGCCTTACGGTTTTACAAAACGGCAGTGTTTGGAATACGATGCCATCACATACCCACGACCGCCGTATGGAGGTTTATTGCTATTTTGATGTGCAAGAAGGACAAGGCGTACTACATTTGATGGGCCAACCACAAGAAACTCGTCATTTGTGGGTGAGCAATCATCAAGCTATTATTTCTCCTCCGTGGTCGATTCACTCAGGATGCGGCACTACCAACTATTCGTTTATTTGGGGAATGGCTGGCGAAAACCAATCTTTTGCCGATATGGATTTCGTGGCCATCAATGAGCTAAGATAACCTATTATTTATTTACTATACAATTCCTTTCTATTGCTTTTGGCAGGTTTTGGCCCAAATATTTAACCAAAACCTGTCAAAAAACCAATAGTTTAGCTTTTTATTTCTCTATTTTTTAAAAAATCACCTAAAAAACCTTTTGTTAACTTTAACAATGAAAAAATTATTTATTCTACTGCTCTTGACGACCGTACAGGTAGTAATGGCACAAGCCCAAAAGATTTCGGGTAAAGTGACAGACTCCAAAACGGGGGAAGGTTTGCCGAGCGTATCAGTTATGCTCAAAGGTACTAAAACAGGTACTACTACAAATGCCAAAGGAGAATTCTCGTTGTCGGCTGACAAAAAGAATGGTACTTTAATTGTTAGTTTGATAGGTTACACAGTCAAAGAAGTTTCGATTGGCAACCAAACTAATCTTGAAATCCAATTAGATGAAGACACCCAAACCCTCAACGAAGTAGAGGTTGTAGCTATTGGCTACGGTGATGGCGTTAGCCGTCGTGACCTTACGAGTTCGGTATCATCGGTTGGTTCAAAACAACTCAAAGATATTCCGATTACAAATGCAGCCGAGGCTCTTACGGGCCGCTTGGCGGGTGTACGAGTAACAACTTCAGAAGGAGCTCCAGGAGCTGACATTCAGATTCGTGTGCGTGGGGGTGGCTCAATTACACAAGATAACTCTCCGATTTATGTAGTTGATGGTATCCAAGTTGAAAATGCCCTTTCGTTTATTTCTCCGCAAGATATCGAAACCATTGATGTATTGAAAGATGCTTCTTCAACAGCTATCTATGGTGCAAGAGGTGCCAATGGTGTAGTAATTATCACCACAAAATCTGGTAAAGGGGGAAAAACAAATGTGAGCTATAACGGCTCGGCGGGTGTACGTGAAATTTTCAAAAAACTCGATGTTATGAGTCCGTACGACTTCGTGCGTTGGCAATACGAAAGAAGCCGTGGCGATATTGCGGCCGAAACGAGCTTTGCGAACCAATATGGTGCTTGGGAAAACATCAACCAATACAAAACCGTAACACCAATCGACTGGCAAGAAGAGGTATTTGGCCGCCAAGCAAAATACCAAAACCATAATTTGATTGTAAACGGAGGAAATGCTAACACCAGCTACAATTTGAGCTTAACAGCCAACAAAGAGCAAGGCGTATTGCTCGAATCAGGTTTCGACCGCTACTTGGCCACTTTCAAGATGGACCACAAAGCCAGCGATAAACTCAAAGTTGGATTCAACGTTCGCTACACTGACCAAGTTGTGAGCGGAGCAGGAACTTCGGGCAGTGGAACTAAATCTACGAACCGTTTACGTCACTCAGTGCAGTACCGTCCGTTGTTGATTGGGGTAAATCCAGAAGTAGATGATTTTGATGAAAACCTTTATATTTCATCAGGAAACTTAGTGAATCCAATCTTGATGACCCAAGCCGAATACCGCAAGGCCTACACCAAGGCTATCAATTTGAGTGGCTATTTCAGCTACAACATCTTGAAAAATTTGGTATTTAAGTCAACCGTAGGTATTGACAACAATGACACGAAAAACAATTCGTTTTTCAGTAAAATTACAGGAACAGCCCGCAACTTTGCATCGCTTCCTGTAGCTTCTATTTTCCAACAAAATGCCGTAACTATCAATAACTCGAATACTCTTCAATTCACGAAGAAATTCAATAAAGTACATGATTTTAGTGCATTAGTAGGCCAAGAAATTTATCAGTACGTTTCTCGAAGCACTACCATCGAAACTCGTTATTTCCCTGCTGATATTTCTGCCGACCAAGCATTGGCAAACATGGGTCTTGGTTCACCACCAACAGGTGCTACACAAGCTCGTCCAGCTTCCAACGAAACTCCACCTAACCGCTTGTTCTCGTTATTTGGTCGTGTAACTTATGGGTATGCTGATAAATATTTGGCTACGGTTTCGTTGCGTTCTGACCGTTCTTCAAAATTCAATTATCAAAACGGTGCGTTGGTTTTCCCTTCTGGAACGTTGGCTTGGCGTTTCTCTGAAGAAAACTTCTTGAAAGGAAATAAATTTATTACAGATGGTAAATTGAGAGTAGGTTATGGGGTAGCAGGTAATAACCGTATCGGTGATTTGCTTTACCAACAACTCTACGGCGTAACGGGTGAATATGCACTTAATCATAATGTATTACCAGGTTATGCTCCAGTAGCATTGGCTAACCCTGATTTGAAATGGGAGTCGAATATTTCACAAAACATTGGTTTAGATTTATCTTTCTTGAATAATCGTTTCCAATTAACACTCGACGCTTATAAAAACAAAGGCCAAGACTTACTTTTGGCGGTGGCTATCCCTCCTACTTCGGGATATTCTTCTCAAATCCGTAATTTGGGTTCAACTACCAACAAAGGTATAGAACTACAATTAAATGCCTACATCATCAAGAAAAAAGACTTGACTTGGAATGCTAACTTCAATATCTCGAATAATAAAAATACGGTAACGAGTCTCGGAACGGTTTCTCAATTGACTCGTAACTCAGGCTGGCAAGGCTCTGATGGTACTGACGACTACTTGGTAAAAGTTGGTCAGCCAGTAGGTTTAATGTACGGTTTCGTAACTGATGGTTATTACAAAATCGAAGATTTTACTTATAACCCGAACTCAACAACACCAACAGGGTTTTACACACTAAAACCAGGTATTGCCGTAAACTCTGTTTACGGAACTCCGCAACCAGGTATGCTGAAATGGAAAGATTTAGATGGTGATGGACTGGTAACGGCCGATAAAGACCGTACGGTAATCGGAAACGCTAACCCGAAATTCATTGGCGGTTTGAATAACCAAGTAGCATACAAAGATTTCGATTTGAGTGTTTTTGTAAACTGGGTTGTTGGAAACGATATTTATAATGCCAATAAAATTGAAATGACCGACGGTGCTTTCCCAAGTTTGAATATGCTTAAATTCATGGAAAATCGTTGGACAAACATTAACGACAAAGGTGTAGTAGTAACTGACCCTACCGAGTTAGCCGCTATCAACGCTAATGCTAATATCTGGACACCTGTACGTGTACAACGCTATTGGTTACACTCATGGGCAGTTGAAGATGGCTCGTTCTTACGCCTCAATAACATTACGTTAGGTTATTCATTGCCTAAAAATGTACTTAAAAAATTGAGTCTATCAAGATTTAGAATTTATGGTACGGTCAATAACTTGGCGACATTCACGAAGTATTCGGGCTATGACCCAGAGGTAAATACTCGTCGCTCAGACCCACTCACACAAGGTGTTGATTTTGCGGGTTATCCTCGTGCAAAAACTTGGGTAGCAGGTATCAATCTAACGTTCTAATCAATCAACTACATTAAAAAGGATTTTTTACAATGAAAAATATATTCAAAAAAATAACAATTCTTGGTTTATCACTGTCGCTGATGGGCGTGGTAATCAGCGGTTGTAAGGATTTCTTGGAAGTACAACCAAAGTCGCAGGTGAGTATTTCTGATGCCTTCTCGAATGTAGCCAATGCTACAAATTCCGTAATCGGTGTCTATGACGAACTCATGGGCGATAACGGCTACGGTATTCGTATCAATATGTATTACCCGTACGATTCTGACGAAATGATTGTTTCGGGAAACATCGACAACGGTCGCCGAGGAATCGGTCGTTATCAGTTATTATTGACCAATGCCGAACTTCGTAACCCATTCTTACAGCTTTATCGTGGGGTTGAAAAAGCCAACCTTTGTATTGAGCAAATTCCGCAGATGGCTCTCTACAACAACGGAACCGATGCCGAGAAAAAAGAACTTCGTCGTTTACATGGTGAGGTACTTACCCTCAGAGCTCAATTCTTATTTGAACTCATCAGAAACTGGGGCGATGTACCAGCTCCGTTTACGCCAGCCTATAAGCAAACCGATTTGTTTTTGCCACAAGCCAATCGTGACGAAACCTATGCAAAAATCATTGAAGACCTAAAAACTGCCACTGACCTTCTACCGTGGAGAACCGAAGCAGGTGCCAGAAATGAGCGTATTACTAAAGGAGCAGCGAAAGCTTTGCGTGCAAAATTGGCATTGTTTAGAGGAGGCTACTCGCTCAGAAGCAACGGCAAAATGGAGCGTAATGCCGATTATTTGAACTACTACAAAATTGCTCGTGACGAATGTGCAGATTTAATGGCAAAAAGAGGCGAACATACACTCAACCCAAGCTATGAAGATATTTGGCGAAAACTTACCTCATTTGTGTATGACCCACAAGGTGAGATTATTTTTGAAGTTGGTGCGGGTGGCTCAAACTCAAACTCTGATAGCCGTATGGGGAACTACAATGGCCCATCGGTAAATGCTTCTTCTCGCTACGGAACTGGTGGTGGTGGTTTATTAGTATTACCAAACTATTTTTATGCATTTGACTCAACCGACACTCGTCGTGACGTATCGACTACATATTACGCTATTGCGGCTACTAATATCAAATCACCAAGAAGACTGGGCGAGTTGACTGATGGTAAATTCAGAAAAGACTGGCGTGTGCCTTTGTTGCCAGGTACAGCCTTAAACGTGGGTTATAACTGGCCAATGATTCGTTTCTCTGATGTATTATTGATGTTTGCTGAGGCTGAAAACGAAATCAATGGAAACCCAACAGCAGCTGCGATTGCGGCCTTTGAAGAGGTTCGTAAAAGAGCATTCATCAATAAAAATAGCCCTGCTATCGGTAAAACTCCAACTACGAAAGATGCTTTCTTTAACGCAATCGTTGATGAGCGTTATTTAGAATTTGGTGGCGAAGGTATTCGTAAATTTGACCTGATTCGTTGGAATTTACTGGCCACAAAAATTGCCGAAACTCGCACTAAAATTGCTGATATGAAAGCACGCAAAGGTGCTTATGCAAACGTTCCGCAGTATCTTTTCTGGAGAAATAATGGCGAAGAACTACAATTCTTGAATTCTTTCTATAAAGCCAATACAACAACCACAGCCCCAACTGGCTGGACAAGACTCGACTGGGCTCAGCACCTAACAGGAAATCTAATTGATGGTGTGGCACTCGACCAAGGTATTGCACGATTCTTTGTAACGGGTAAGAGCGAACTTTTCCCTTACGACCAAGCAACGGTTGATGCTTATCAAGGAAAATTGAAGCAAAATCCAGGGTACTAATTTTAATGTAGAATAAAGAATGTAGACGGGGTCGCCCGAGCGATGAGGAAACTTGTTCTACATTCTTTTTCATTCAATCACTTTTAGAGAAAAGTACGATTTGGGTTAACCTAAAAACGCTTAAACAAACTCCAATGTATTTAAAATTCTTCACTCTAATCACCTTTTTAGCAAGTTTGGCGTTTGGTTGTCAAGCTAAAAAAGTAACTCCAACAAGTACGCAAACAAATACACCCGTGGTGGTTATCACCAAAGATTCGGTAGCCGAACGCATGTTGATTTACCAACGCAGTAATGGCGGCTGGCCACAACCTGGCGGCAATGCCATTGATTATTCAAAAACACTTTCCGAAACACTGAAAGCCACACTAAAATCAGAAAAAAGTAAACTCGATGCCTGCATCGACGATAAAGCTACTACTAACGAAATCAAGACATTATTTGCAACTTATAAAAAAACCAATAATCCAGAGTACCTCAAAGCTGCCGAAAATGGAGTAAAGTATCTACTAAACGCCCAAAATATGGCTGGTGGTTGGGGACAGTTTTTTCCTGATACAAGTAGCTATCGTAAGCACATCACCTACAACGACAACGCCATGATTGATGTCATGTGGGTAATGAAATACGCTGCCGAAGGCACAAATGATTTTGAAACCATTGATAAAACACTTATTCCGCAAGCTAAAGTGGCCGTTGACAAAGGAATCAACTGTATTCTAAAGACCCAGTTCGTACAAAATGGTAAACTCACTGCTTGGTGTGCCCAACACGACCGAGTGACGCTTAAACCAGCCAAAGCTCGTGCCTTTGAGTTACCCTCAATGAGTGGGAATGAAAGTGTAGGAATTTGTACTTTTCTGATGAGTATCAGCAATCCATCGGCTGACATCAAAAAAGCCGTAAATGCAGCCGCAGCTTGGTTGGAATCAGTAAAGATTGTGGGTATAAAAGTACAAGATATTACCGATGCAAGCCAACCATCGGGCAAAGACAGAGTTGTCGTAGCCGACCCAAATTCTACAATTTGGGCAAGATTTTATGACCTCGAAACCAACAAACCTTTCTTTACGGGCCGAGATAGTATTGCTAAACCAACCTTGGCCGAAATCGAAAATGAGCGTCGCATTGGTTATGCTTACTACGGTACTTGGCCAGCCAAATTTCTTTCAACCGATTATCCTGCGTGGGTAGCCAAATGGGGAAAATAGATTGTAGAACGAATTTTTATCGGAGTTTAGCTAAACTTCGTTCATGCCGAGAATCAGGTTTTACGAAAAAAGAATTATGAAAAATAGTAATTATACGGAACAAGTTAAAAACTTGTTCTACCAAACGAGTTTCATTTTTGCCATTTTATTAATGAGCAATGCCCTTTTTGCTCAAAAAATAACAGTTGCACAAGATGGCACAGGAAAATACAAAACGATTCAAGAAGCCATCAATAGTCTCGATACAGCTTCGACCAAACAGCGTACTATTTTCATAAAAAATGGCGTTTATCGTGAAAAATTGATGATTACGAAGTCGTTTTTGAAACTACAAGGAGAATCAGAAGATGGCGTAATTATTCTCACAACGCTCCCTCGTGATGTATGGCGTTGCGAAAACAAAGACGATTTTGGGGCTGCAACTATCAACGTAAAAGGCCATGATTTGACCTTCGAGAAACTTTCTGTAATCAACGATTACGGCTTCAATGCCAAGAAAGATACAACCATCATCTGCACCAACGAAGCAGGTAATAGCCAAAGCACCTTACCAAGAGAAGAAGGAGAAAAAGCTGGTAAAAAAATCGTGAGAAAAGATGGTCATCAATTTGCGTTTCGTTCGTTTCCTGGAGCAACTCGACTGAGTTTCATTAATTGTACCTTCAGAGCTGGTGGTGGCGATACCGTTAGTCCGTGGGACGTTGAAGGTGGTTTATATTACTTCAAAAACTGCACGATGGAGGGTCACGTTGACTTCTACTGTCCCAGAGGTTGGGCGTATGCCGAAAACTGCAAATTTGTTTGCCACAACATGAATGCAGCCATTTGGCACGATGGTTCAAACTACGAATCATCGAAAACCGTATTGAAAAACTGCACCTTTGAGGGCGACAAAGGCTATAAATTGGGCAGATTTCACCGAGAAGCACAGTTTTATTTGATTGATTGCAAATTTGATGAAAACATGGCCGATGCCGAAATTTATCAATCATCAACAACCCAACTCAAATGGGGTAAACGAGTTTATTACTATAACTGCCACCGCAAAGGAAACGATTTTGCATGGTACGCTAATAATTTAAAAATCGACCCAAAAGCAGTAACGATTGATTGGACTTTTGATGGAAAATGGAATCCTGTAAACAAATAATAATTTTGATTTTTTCACATGAAAAATAAAACCCTACACCGTTTATTACTATTTACTGCCCTTTTTTGGGCAAACTCGGCGTTTAGCCCGACCGAAGAGAAACCACGTATTTTCTTAATCGGTGACTCAACCTGTGCCAACAAAAACCCTTATGACGCACCCGAAACTGGCTGGGGACAGGTGCTTCCCGAATTATTTACGAATGCCGTAGAGATTCAGAACCACGCAGTAAATGGCCGCAGTACCAAAAGTTTCCGTACTCAAGGTCTTTGGAAAAAAGTACACGACCAACTGCACAAAGGCGACTACGTTTTCATTCAATTCGGTCATAACGACCAAAAAGAATCGGACACTACTCGCTACGCAGCAGCACAAACCGATTACCGCAAAAACCTGATTCGTTACATCGAAGAAACCCAAGCCAAAGGAGCCACACCTGTGATTCTTACGCCCGTGATGCGTAGAAAGTTTGATGAGTCAGGAAAGTTTGTCGACCAGCACGGCGAGTATCCCGTAGTAGTTCGTGAAATCGCCAAACAATACAATCTTACGTTGATTGATATGCACGCTTCTTCACAAAAAGTGATTGAACAACATGGTGTTGAAGGCTCGAAAAAGATATTCATGAATGTTGCAGCAGGAATTTATCCAAAATTCCCGAAAGGTATCGAAGATAACACCCATTTTACAGCCTACGGAGCAAGATTAATGGCCAATTTGGTAGCTGATGGCCTCGTAAGTACGGGAAACCCACTCAGAAATTTCTTGAAGAAAACCGAGTTTAACGATAAATACGCTTACGAGTTACCGATAACTTATCGTCCAGTTTTCAGAAAAGACACCTTCAATATTGCCCGTTATGGAGCAAAAGCCGATGGTTTAACGGTCAATACAAAGGCTATCAATCAAGCAATTGAGCTTTGTTATGCCGCAGGTGGTGGAACGGTTTTAGTACCGAAAGGACTTTGGGTAACTGGCCCGATTGTATTGAAAAGCAACGTAAACCTACATCTCGAAAAAGGGGCTTTGTTACAATTCAGTAAAAACTATGATGATTATCCAATCGTACTAACCACTTGGGAGGGGCAAGATTCTTACCGCTGCCAAGCACCTATCTGGGGAGTTGATTTAGAGAATATCGCTATCACGGGCGAGGGCGTACTTGATGGCGGTGGCGATGTTTGGCGAGCCATCAAAAAGGAAAAACAAACGGCTGGCCAATGGGCAAGTTTGCTAAAATCGGGTGGTGTAACCGACGAAAAACAAACTAACTGGTATCCATCAGAAAAATCTTTGAAAGGAAACATGATTCCGAATGCGGGTAGAATCTTGAATGGTGTAAAACCTACACCCGAAGAATTGGCTTCATACAAAGATTTTCTACGTCCAAATATGTTAAGTCTGACTCGCTGCAAAAATATCATCGTTGAGGGTGTAACTTTCCAAAATTCACCAGCTTGGACTATGCACCCACTCCTCTGCGAGCATATTTCAGTAAAAAACGTAACGGTTAAAAACTACTGGTATGCCCAAAACAGTGATGCGATTGACTTAGAATCGTGCCGCAATGGTGTGTTAGAAGGCTGTATTTTCGATACAGGCGATGATGGAATTACGATAAAATCAGGTCGTGACGAGCAAGGCCGCAAACGTGGAGTTCCGACCGAAAACTTTATCATCAAAGATTGTATCGTTTATCACGCACACGGTGGTTTTGTGATTGGCTCAGAAATGTCGGGCGGTGTACGAAATATGTATATTTCAGATTGTACATTCATGGGTTCGGATGTGGGCTTACGCTTCAAAACCGCTCGTGGACGTGGAGGTGTAGTGGATAATATTTACGTAAATAACATCAACATGACCGAGATTCCTGGCGAAGCGATACTTTTCGATATGTATTATGCCGCCAAAGACCCCGTGCGTGCTGATGGAAAAGAAAACGAATTACCCGTTATCAAAGCTGAGCCTTTAAATGAAGGCACACCACAATTCAAGGATTTTTATATCAAAAATGTAGTGTGTAAAGGTGCCGAAACAGCAATTTTGATACGAGGTTTACCCGAAATGTCTATCAAGAATATCAATATCGAAAACGCCATGATTGAATCGAACAAAGGTTTGGTTTGTGTAGAAGCTGAAAATATCTCTTTAAAAAACGTTACACTTTTGACCAATGATAAGACCGTCATGCAAGTACAAAACAGCAAAAACGTTGTGTTGAACAATATTCAGTACGGAGCAGATAAAGATATATTATTGAAGGTAATGGGCGATAAATCAGATGGAGTTAAATTACTAAACACCGATACAAAAAAAGCGAAAAAAGATATCGAATTAGGTGTTGGCGTAAAGAGTAAGGTTGTGAGCAAAAAATAAAATCAATTACTACTTTCTTTATAAAAAAACAATGGCTGCTTTTTAGGCAGCCATTTGTTTTTTAGTTCGTTTTACTCAGTCATAATCTCCAAGTTCTTGATTCGAGTCGGAAACCAAATCCGCATTTCTCCTTGCCCCCGATTCGAGCGTGCATAATATGGAATTAAAACCAAAGGTTGATTTTTAGTCGAAATCGAAGCATTATTTTCGATATTCAAGGCATTTGCTGAGCCTCTGAGGGTCATTACTCCATTCAGTAAATTTGTCTGAAACTCTGTCGCAAAATTCTGATTTTCAGGCACTATCAAATTAGATGTAAGTCCATTATTATCTACAAATTCGGCACAATAAACAATCGGACCACGCTCAATCGCAATCTTACCAATGTTATCTTTCACTTTTTCATTGGCCACTACTTGCTTCACTTTCATCGGTAAAGTCATCATTACTTTATCGCCTTTTTTCCAAGCTCGTTCTAAGATTGCATAGCCATTTTCAATGCTATATTCAACAATTTGACCATTTACATTGATTGAAGGTTTATCCGATGATTTTTCTTTATAACGATACAAATCTGTCGGAAAAGCCTCATCTCTTGCCCAACCTGGAATTCTTACATGAAGTGGAAATTTCAAACCATTTTTATCGGCAGGGTCAACCGAAATGACAACCATTCCATGCCACGGATATTCAGTAGTTTGCGAAATCGTTACGCTTTCTTTTGGAACAACCTCTAATGTAGTTGTGTTCGACATAAACAAATTCACATATACACTATTGTCTTTTTGAGCATACACATAACTCGGAATTGAAGGCATAAAACGGCAAATATTAGTCGGGCAACACGAACAACCAAACCATGGAGAACGTTTGTTTTCGCCACTCAGCTTACCTTTTTGGTAATTATATTCCATCGGATTTTCGTAGTTAAATGTTTTTCCATCAAGCCCGATTCCACTAATAAGGCCGTTGTAAAGTGTACGTTCCAAAATATCAATATATTTCGAGTCGCCGTACATCATAAACATTCGATGATTCCAATACACGCTCGAAATAGCCGCACAAGTTTCGCAATAAGCAGCGTGATTTGATAATTCATAATCGGGGCCAAACCCTTCCCAATTTCCTGCTTGTCCGAGTCCGCCCGTAATGTAGGTTTTCTTCGAGAAAGCATTATCCCAAATTTTATTAAGAGCGGTCAGATATTCCAAATTATTGGTCATTGAAGCCACATCGGCCATTCCTGCGTATAAATACCCAGCACGTACTGAGTGCCCAAGAGCTTCAGTTTGTTTAGTTACTGGAATATTATCTTGCCAGTAAGCTCCTGTCTGCCAGACAGTTGCGTCTTTATCGCCTGTTTTCTTATCGTATTTGCGTTGACCTCGACAATCAATAAAGAACTTCGATAAATCAAGGTATTTCTGATTGCCCGTCACTCGATAAAGTTTTCCCAGTCCTATCTCAATTACTTGATGTCCAGGGGCAACTGCTTTTTTACCAGGCCCGAAAACCGTTAGTAGATGGTCGGCATTTTTGATAGCAATATCCAGCATATTTCGCTTCTTGGTGGCTAAATAATGAGCCGTTGCGGCTTCATAAAAATGCCCCATGTTATAAAGCTCATGGCTCAACTCATGTTCTTTTTCGTAGCGTTCCTTTCCAATCCAAGGGTGAGTAGTATCGCCCATCGTTCGGGTTGTATAAAGATAGCCATCGGGTTCTTGGGCTTTGCCGATAAGCGTGATAAGTGAATCTAAATAAGTATCTAATTTTGCATCATATTTTACATGCAGCGAGTAAGCAGCTCCCTCAATGATTTTGTAAATATCCGAATCATCAAACGGATAAGTAGTACAGAGCTTTCCAGTATGGGCAACCGCCTGCTCAAAATTTTTGATACGCCCTGTTTCTTTCGATTTCTGAAACGACCACGGAATAGTGACGGTTCGGTTGATTTCGAGTTTTGGTAACCAAAAATTATCGCTGAGCTTTACTTGCGTAAACGGCACTCCACGATACGGGTAATCTTTTTGAACTTGTGCGATTGAGACAAGAGAGAATAGACAAAAGACAAAAGATAGAAAACGTTTCATTACGATGGATGGGTTGATTTTTTTGCTAAAAATAAGAAATATTTTTTCTTATTTTGTCAAAAGTATAATTTAGATTAACCACGAAGGCATAGATTACATAGATTTACAAAGAGAAAAAATTTCGTAAAATCTGTGCCTCCGTGGTTACAAAATAAAATTGAATATGAAACCAAAAATTACGCTCGAATACTGCCCCAAATGCCATTGGTTGTTACGCTCGGCATGGTTGGCACAAGAATTATTGACAACTTTTGAGGCCGAATTAGGGGAGGTGGGATTACGCCCAAGCGAAATTGCTGGAAGTTTCAAAGTTTTACTGAATGAAGAAGTAATTTTCGACCGCAAACGAGAAGGACACTTCCCTGAAATTAAAGAATTGAAGCAATTGGTAAGGGATTTGATTGCTCCCGAAAAATCATTGGGGCATAGCGATAGGAAATAACTGTGAGATATGAAATAATTTGAGGTTAGGGTCTCATTATCGAAACAACAAATCATAACTATTTCATATCTCTTCCTTCCTATCTATTTCATGGACTTAATCCATTCTTTTATCAACTCGACACCTTCTTTATGGGTAGTTTTTCGACCAACTTCGGGCATCATAATTCCTGGGTCAGTTGATTCCATGCGGTAAACAATGATTGATTCGTCGGGTTTTGCTGGCACAATATCATACTTTTTATTCCCCGAACCACGACCCGCAGCTACTGGGGTTTTCAAGATTCCGTAGGCAACAGGTTCTGTTTCGTGGATACTTAAATTTAAGCCTGAGGTTTGGGCTGGCCCTCCTTTTCGGTGGCAATGAGCACAGTTAATATCCAACCAAATTCTGGCACGCTCTTCGAGGCTTCCGCTTTCGGGCTTATTCCATATGGCTGCTTTCGGTACAGTTTCGATAGCTGGAAGATTGGTCAAAATACCCATTTTTTGCCAGTTGGTTAATTGATTTTGCGAAACGCCGCCCTCACTTGATTTTGGCCTATTCCAAGCAGAATACTCTCCATTTAATTGTCGAGCCGAAGGCCCAATTGGCGACATTTTTTCGTTTCTATTATGGCACCCCTTGCATTGATTAATATTCGGTATACCGTACTCATGTTTTTTCTTTTTGCCATTGGCATCAATGTAGCTTACCTCTTTTGTATCACCTGCTACTTCCAAATATGCCTCGGTTTGTTCATCATTCCACACATAGTCCAGAGCTTTCCAACCATCTTGTTCATGAATCAGTAGGCGGGTTTCGATGAGTTTTCGACCCAATTCGGGCTTACGAAAATCGTTCGGATAATAAAAGGTTTTGATGATAGTTGTGCCCACAGGAAAATCTAAAACTTCGGTAGCATTATAGGCAACTGTCTGATTTTCAGGAAGTTTCACAAAACGTAGTTTTTCGGCATAATCCGTAAACAAAGGTGTATTTAATGAATAAGGCAACACCCCTTTTACAGGTTTTTGTTCTGAGCCATTTCCCTCAAAAAACTGGTACTCTGATAATTTTTCTTTGGGCATACTTGCCTCACTATCAGACTTTTGGTAAAAAGCTGATAACACAAAAATGCTAACGGAAATAAATAATAAAAATACTTTTTTCATCTACTTACAAATAACTTTACTCGTATCACGTGAGATATTCTTGAAATTATGCTCAACATCCATGTTGGCAAACGATTCATTTTTATTGTTTTTAATACAAATCACTGGATTTGGATTTTTATCATCTACAATTCCGTCCCATAAGATATGCGGCACATTTTTACCAAAACGAAGTTTGAATTGATAAATTTGTCCGAATCGACCTTTATGAGTAGCTCTTACTCTTTTACGCTCAAAATTATTATCACGAATTGAAACAGCCTCTGAGTAGGGATAATATTCTTTATCTTTGATTCGGTTTTCAGTTGTAAAATAACTAATTACGCCCACTCCCATTGATTTGTTATTAATTATCTGGTTATCGAATATATCCACATGATTAGCGGCTAAAATCAAAACTCCTGTTCCATCTGGCACTTTGCCAACAATATTGCCTTTCGGAGCAAAATTCGGAAAATTATTATGATGGATATTATTTTTGTAAACCTTCGTATAGCCTCCTTTTTTAAGAATCAAATCTGGTAAATCGAATACCAAAATACCACCTGTATTTTCGGTAGCTTCATTTTCATAGACTTCAGCATTGAGTGAGTTTTCGATTTCAATTCCTGCCACATTATGATAAGCCCTTGATTTTCTGACAATTATATCTTTCGACTGCCCTACGTAAATACCCGCATCTGATGCCCCAATGGCTTCGCAACCTTCAATCAACACTTTTTCGCACTGCACAGGGTATAGTCCATACGCACCGTTGGTAGCTTTAGGTTCGCCGAGCCATTCGGTTTTCACGTTTCTAAAAGTAATACCCGTTACGTTCATTGTTTTCACGGCATCACCTTTTGAGTCTTGCACGGTTAGGTCTTCAATCGTAATATTTTCGGCATTTGAAACCCTGATTCCTTCTGCACCATCGGTCTGCCCTTTGAACGATAAAATTGTTTTGTCTTTGCCTTTTCCTTTAATGGTGATATTCTTTTTGCCTTCGAGCGAAAGACTTGCCGTAAACGTAAACGAGCCTTCATCAAGCACAATGGTAGAGCCATTTTCGGCCATAATAAATTGCGTTTGTATCTTTTTCTGAATGTCCTTTTGAGCAAAAACTGCCATAGAAACTAAGATAAAACCACAAATTGAAAGCGTTTTTTTCATATTGTTAAAGAGGTTGAAGAGGTTTGAAGTTCAAAATAGCACTATTTTCTTGAGATAAGTAGTTGATAAATGTCAAATTTTTGACTTCAGTTATGCTAAAAATTAGATTCTCACGAATAGTGTTTAAGAAATTAGTAATTGAATATTTTCGAGATAAAGCACTTCCTCTACACTATTTTCTTTTCAAAATATACAAACTTCTTTCATTTCTAACAGTATTTTATGCAAATTCACTATATTTGTCTCTAAAATACATTGCTTTCCTACCTCATAACGATGCCCGATAATAATAATACTTTTCGCAAAAAACAACCACCCAAAAGCTCTAACACTCCACGAGGTGCCTCAAGTGGTAAAAGTGGTGGTTCGCAAACATCGCTCAATTTTAATGTCAGCAAAGAGAGTTATCAACTCGCTTTGGGCATTTTCTTATTACTGTTTTCGTTAATTTTATTACTTTCGTTTGTTTCCTACCTCTTTACAGGTGATGCCGACCAAGATGTAGTCCAACGTACTTTCTGGACTTCCATCAAGCAAGGCGACAAAAAAGCAGCTAATCTCATCGGCTTACTGGGAGCAAAACTCTCGCACTTCTTTATCTTCGAGTGGTTCGGTCTTTCGGCTTTTGGCTGGATTCCTGTTACGACTTGGGCGGGCTATTGGTTAGTGACCAAGAAAGACCTACTACCGTATAGCTTTAACCGCTTTACAGTTTCGAGTATTTTCTACATCATCTGGACAAGTATTTTTTTAGGCTATTTCACTACGGTTTTTGATGCTTCGGGTAGCACAATCTGTGGCGGTCTGGGCTACGCTGTCAATCAGTTTTTCCAACAAGCAATGGGCTGGGGTGGAATATTCATCATTATTTTACTTTTGGCAGGTTGGTTGATTTTCTTTCATGGCTACACTGAAATTGACGATTGGTTCTTTACTAAATACTTTAAGCGTGACCCTCGTGAAGATGTTGCCACCGAACGCATCCGCAAGGCTGTGCAGGTAGAAACAGACGAAGAGGAAGTTTTTGAAGAAGAAAATACCCAAGATAATTCTTTCAGACATACACCAACGCCTCCGCCAGTTGTGCCGAAAGAGGAAGCCAAAATTGATTTCTTGAAAATAAATCGAGATGATATTGAAGTTCCGAAGCCTTTTGAAGAAAAAACGCTTTCATTGGAGGCTGAAGAAAAACCGAAAAACTCTTTACCAAATGAACCATTCAAAGGTAGTCCGACGCTCATCATCGAAACAAATCAGGAAGAAGAAGAGGATGTTTTTGAAGATGATTTGGATACCGATGATGTCAATGAAAAAGTTTTAAAAGACTTTGGCTTGTTCGACCCGACACTCGATTTGGGCAATTATCAGTATCCGCCAATCACACTTTTGAGCGAATATGGCAACACTGGCACGAAAGTAACCGAAGAAGAGCTCGAAGCCAACAAGAATAATATCGTAGAAACGATGCGGAATTTCCAAATCGGAATTGCCAGCATCAAAGCCACGATTGGGCCGACCGTAACGCTTTACGAAATCGTACCTGAAGCTGGTATTCGTATCTCTAAAATCAAGAATCTCGAAGATGATATTGCTTTAAATTTGGCGGCTTTGGGTATTCGTATCATTGCTCCAATGCCAGGAAAAGGCACGATTGGTATTGAAGTACCGAATAAAAACCGTGAAATGGTGACGATGAAATCAGTGATTGCGAGTGATAAATTCCAAAAATCGAACTTCGATTTGCCGATTATTCTCGGAAAAACGATTTCAAACGAAATATTCGTGACTGATTTAGCTAAAATGCCCCACTTACTCATGGCGGGAGCGACGGGTCAAGGTAAGTCAGTGGGTTTGAATGTTATATTGGCTTCGTTGCTTTACAAAAAACACCCTGCCCAAATTAAATTTGTATTGGTTGACCCTAAGAAAGTGGAGCTAACGCTTTATAATAAAATTGAGCGACACTTCTTGGCGATGCTTCCAAATGCCGAAGAAGCCATTATTACTGACACAAAAAAGGTGGTTTATACCCTCAACTCGCTTTGTATCGAGATGGATAACCGCTATAATTTGCTGAAAGATGCAGGTGTACGAAACTTGAAAGAATACAATGCCAAGTTTGTTCAACGCAGATTAAATCCCGAAAAAGGACACCGTTATTTACCATACATCGTACTGGTAATTGACGAGTTGGCTGATTTGATGATGACCGCTGGTAAAGAAGTTGAGCAGCCAATTGCTCGTTTAGCTCAGTTGGCTCGTGCCATTGGTATTCACTTAATTGTGGCCACGCAGCGTCCATCGGTCAACGTAATTACGGGTCTCATCAAGGCCAACTTCCCAGCTCGTTTGTCGTTTAAAGTTACCTCAAAAATTGACTCACGTACGATTTTAGATACGGGCGGTTCGGAGCAATTAGTTGGAAACGGAGATATGCTCCTCTCGATGGGCTCTGATATGGTGCGTTTGCAGTGTCCGTTTGTCGATACCCCCGAAGTCGAAGATATTTGTGAGTTTATCGGCTCTCAACGAGCCTACGATTCTGCTTATTTATTACCTGAATTCTACGGTGATGAAGATGGAGAAACCGCCGAATTTGATGCTTCTGAACTCGACCCAATGTTTGATGATGCCGCTCGACTATTGGTTGCACACCAACAGGGCAGTACATCGCTCATTCAAAGAAAAATGAAATTAGGTTATAACCGTGCAGGCCGTATCATTGACCAGCTTGAAGGTGCGGGCATCGTTGGTCCATTTGAAGGCAGCAAAGCTCGTGAGGTTTTGGTAAAAGACATGGAGCATTTAGAGGAAATTTTAAGAAAATTGCGTTAAAAACAACCAATTGAATTAATTTTGCGTCTAAATTGTTTTAAAAAAGAATAATTCTTTAATCCATTTCCCAAAAAATATATCTAATACCATTATTAGAAGAAAATAACCATTATAAAAATGAAAAAAATACTTATTTTAACTGCGAGCTTATTGATTGTTAGTAGTTGGGTGATGGCTCAGAAAGACAAAAAAGCAACAGCTATTTTAGATGAAATGAGCAAAAAGTACCAAACAATGAAGTCGTTTAGTGCTTCTTTTACCTATGGAGTAGAAGGTACAAACGCTAAATTGACTGAGTCGTACAAAGGCGATGTAACCGTAAAGGGAGCAAAATTTCGCTTAAAAATGCTTGGTCAAGAGGTATTTACTAATGGTAAAGAGCTATATAGCTATACCAAAGAAACCAACGAGTGTCAGGTTTCAGATTTCAATCCTGCGGAAATGGATGCCCTCTCTCCAACTAAAATCTATACTATCTACAAAAAAGGGTATAAGTATGTTTTTGTTGAAGAAGTGAAAGAAGGCAGTCAATTATACGAGGTAGTTGAACTTTCGCCAGAAGACAAAGGTAGCAAAGTAGCAAAGGTGCAAATCAAGGTTGATAAAAAAGATAAGTCAGTAAAATCGTGGAAAGTATGGGACAAAAATGGCAAACGTACGGTTTTCCGTGTTGATAAATTCATGGCAAATGCCCCCGCTGACGACAAAATCTTTACATTCGATAAAAAGAAATATCCAGGTGTAGAAGTTGTTGATTTACGATAATCTTCTGCCAACTCAAAGCCCTGCTTTCGATGGAAGCAGGGCTTTTTTATTTCCCAATATTT
>JACCEC013172824.1_pt1 | contig 48351 bp, 59 predicted proteins | sample 7450121 | NCBI WGS metagenome assembly JACCEC01 (sample SAMN15323455, study PRJNA562643) | freshwater metagenome | isolation source: river surface water | place: USA:Blue River Watershed | collected 2017-08-18 | reverse complement strand
CAGCAGGGGCGCGTAGCGCCGAGGCTGGTCTAGGGCTCAGCAGGGGCGCGTAGCGCCGAGGCTGGTCTAGGGCTCAGCAGGGGCGCGTAGCGCCGAGGCTGGTCTATAGGCTCGTGTTTATTGAGGCTAGGACTGTGGCTTAAGGACTAAGGGTTCAAAATCCGTAAATTGGGGTGTAGAAACGGGATTTCTAATTGTCAAGGCACGGTGCGAGGGTTGGATGGTGCGTAGCGTAGCGGGTAGCACCGAGTCACGACTCGAGTCTCGCGGGGTGCCAGAACCGATCGATAAACTTTCAGAAGGGACCTGGCATGTCGAAAAATGGGAATTCGACCGGCATCCATTTTTAGACTGAATTTGGATAGATTTCACCCGTTTTCAACCCTACGGGTTTCCAACTCCTGAGAACTAAGGCACGTACCCTGAATTTGGATAGATTTCACCCGTTTTCAACTCCTGATAACTAAGGCACATCAATCCCTTGCCCTTGTATGACTACACTCAAATCCTCTGTTGCAAACAGGGCACACTCAAACCCCTCAAGCAAATCCCCCGGTTCTGCTCCTGTGAGATCCTCACGGGGCACCCACATTCGCAAGGCTCACATTCGCAAGGCTCAAGTCCTCTCACTCGCGCACATCATTTATCGACCCTCTCCTCACAAGGCTAGAACCGCAAGGTAAACTTTCCTGTTGGGGTGAGTGGGTCAAAAAACCGCAATTTGACAGACATTAATTTTGATGCTCAATTTGACTAGATTTCAGGGCGGGGTTGTCTTGGACCAATCCAGGCACCTTCTGTGACAGGACCTTCAGATCCGTCCCACACCCCTCCAGAAAGGATAGCAGTCCCTCCGACAATAGCAATCCCGCTGACATGTGCATCACTTTGGACTGTAGCAACCCCACTCACAGTAGCGGTGCCACTGACTACAGCCTTGTCTCCCACATAAGCATTCGACACGACTCTAGCGTGCTCTGTTACGTGGGCATTTCCCATAATCCAAGCACGACCCCAAACTTGGGCATGCCCATCGACAAGGACATGGTCTTTGACCACGGCTTGTTCTCCCACATGGGCGTGTCCAAGAATTTGGGCAGAGCCCATGATAAGGGCTGCTCCGCTGACTTGGGCAGAGCCGCAAACAAGGGCTTGACCTTTAACACTGGCTTGGTCTCTTACTTGAGCTTGATTAAAGATGTGGAGACCTGGCACATTAGCCAGGTCTCCAGAGGGAAGGATTTTGAATTTGATTCTCACGGGTCTTCACTGACGTACTGTGTTGGACAGACCCAAGGGCATGCGAGATCAAGCCTCGTACATCAAGAGGTCATCAACGATGGCGTGTAATTCGCTCAGGGTTTCTGGGGGCAGCCAGTTGAAGGACATGATGTACTCGCTGACGACTGCACCCAAGAAAATCGAGGTGAGCTTGCCGGACTCGGTCTGGCACCGATCGTGGAGGATTTTATTCCAGTGTTTGACTTTGTGGGCATCGTGGGTGTTGATGCCATAGCGCACGGCTTTGACCGCAAAGTCTAGGGTTTCGTAGGGGTGGGTGGTGTTCATGAAGTCCTCTTGTTTGGGGGCGTGATGCCCTACATAGAGGTTACGGGTCTTGAGGAAAGAAATTCAGGCAGGTTTGAATCCGTCCAGATGCCTTCTTAGGTTCGTCCGACAAGGTGTCTCCAACGGGAGCATTCCTGACAAATGATTTTTCGATTTGCCATTCTGAGCGCACGATGTCTGCCAATTGCTCAATGGTTGGAGCATACCAAGTTGAACCGGTTGAGTAGACGGGTTGGGACCCGAGGGTGCCTGGACGGGTGCCTGTGGTATCAAGATAGACGTAGCCGCCTTTGGCAGGAATCCAGTAGGTTCGCTCAAAGGACTCTCCAGTTACGGGATGAATACCTTTATGGACGAGGGTGTTGCCGGACTTTTGGAAACGGGATTTCATGGAGGACTCCTTTCACGGGGGTTACGGGAGGCTTGAGGAAATCCTCAAGCTGGTTGACTTGGATGTTCCTTTGTGGGGGTGATGTCTTGACCGATGATCAGGAGAGGTCGAGCTAGCCCATACTTCTTCTCGGTAGCTGTGAAAAGGTGTCCCCATCGGAAATGAACCCTTTTACCTTGGAACTCGGAGGGGCAGTCTGCATCCGGGGATGTGCGCAGTGTTGCGAGAGTGGTGTTTAGGCTACGATAGATATTGACGCCTAGGTCTGGACGATGTTCAGCCCAAGACCTCTCCCCTGGCAAGGCGACCCGCACCAAACGCCCGGAAATATCCCGGGGTTTCGGCACAGGAGGGAGGGGGGTCCCCCTCTTATGTCGGGACCAGGACTTGAGGGGTCCAAAGCGCTTCTCTAGGTTTGCGAGGGTTTGTTGAGCCGATGCGACTTGGGCTGGGCAGTCCCAGCGGATAACCATTTGCAGGAACTCGCCTATGCCCAATAGCCAGTCTGTGCGGATGTCAGATGGAACGTTGTTGCATGCACTGGAGTCGCAGAGGGTATAAAACACTCTATCTGATGGCGGGGACTTCAAAACACTTTGGCGACGCTTTTCCAAACGATCGCGGGAATTTCGCATTTTCTGAGGGTGTTCGAAATCCCGCAGGACTTTCATCACACTCGCATCCGTCCGTAGAGCGGGAGTGTGAGATTTGCTTGGGGTTCTTGGAATACCTCGCGTTAGACAGAAACGCTCTACTCGGGCATTTAGCTCCTCTTGGATCCTACGGCTTTGCTTTTGGTAAAGCCGAAACTCTTGTTCCAGCTTCTTAGTTGTTTGTTTTGGACCTAAGCGCCCGTCGACCCATTTCATGCCGTTGCCAATAACAGCAAACAAATGGTCTAGGATGTGTGCCCTGCAAGAGTACAACGTGGGGTAGTACTTTGCGTTGAGGAAAAGAGTGCGTGTGAAGGTGGATGGCATTTTAGATTTCCTCTGAAAGTAACTTTGCGACTTGAAGATCCGCTGCTGCTACGCCCTCGGGATCAGCATAACTCAGGTCTGCGTCCCCGTCCACGCTGTATCCGATTAGTTGAGCAAACTGCCCGTCAGAGATTCCTTCCAGGCGGGCAAGGTGGTTCAGATCGTAAGGACCTTGGTCTAGCAAGTATCGGACAAGGAGGTTCTTCTTGAACCGTGCAACACCCTCAACTAGGACTACGGGCTGTAGGGGGTGCTTTTGCATTTCAGGTTCTCCTTAGTGCGCCCACCAGGACTCGAACCTGGGACCCTCGGCTTGATGCTCTATCCAACTGAGCTATGGACGCATGGTTTAGAATTGGGCTTCTAAACTAGGGGGAGTCTTATTTCACGCTCTTCCAATGGTTCGAGAGGGTGCTCAAAATCTCCTCCATTTGACGGTTGACCTCCGCCAGGGCTTTGTTGGCTTGCTCAGCATCATACCGAGCGCGTTCGGCCCGTGCTGCAGCACCCAAGCTGATGGACTGCATCCGCTGCAGCTTGTTGATCATCTCGGCTACTTCGTTCTTGGTCATTTTGAGGCTCCTTGTTTTGGGGTGTTGTGTCCCCTGCCTAAGGGTTACGGGGCGGGGGTTGGAAACTTCAATAGGAGTTGCTTGGCACAGGCTATCAGAGTGCTTGCCTCTACATCTAATTGGGATTTGAACTCGGTGATGTTCATGGGTTGGTTACGGGAATCGACAAGAAACTTTCAAGGACAGGACCCGCTGATTCTCGCACTGCATTTGAAAATCACAGTAGAGGCCCTCATTGCTGAAGAGGATGCGGAGAACTCCCCGGAGGCTCGCCAAGAGCAGAAACTAGCTTGGGAAAAAGAACAGGCTGCCTGGGAAGCCTATAAGAAGACCAGACAGCCCGAGCGGATGCAAAAATTTTGGAAGTCTCAGAAATTAGCTCAAGGTCTTGACAACCCCTTTGAGGGTCGGGACCCTACGTCTTGTCAAACAATCGCAAAGCACGAGGGGGGCCGTTTGTTCCGCCTCCGAAGATTTTCCATTACGGTCCGAATCCGAAAGGTTGAGATTGTGTGCTTTCTGACGGGATTTTGATCCCCTCGCCGTCGTCCCGTAACCATTGGGACGGGGGCTAGTCCCTCACAGGATGAAGGATGAAGACGGCAACCTTTCGCGGAAATCAAGTCGTGTTCCACGATGTCAAAGCTTCCTTGGAGGGGCAGAGCTTTAGGATCGACGGGGTGTCTGCGGGAGAGGAAATGAACACCCGGCCCGTTGTTCGATCCGCATTAAAGAGGTTGGGGTTCCAGTTTCCTGATGGTGTACGAGTCTATTGTCCCGGGGCGAACCCCCTAGCTATCGCTTTAGCGATTCTGGAAGTCACGGGTCAGATCCCTCCTTTGGGAGAATGGGACCTTGCGCATGCAGACCTGTCCATCATGGGCATCGTCAATCCCATTCTTGGCGGCTTGGCTGCGGGCTTGAACCCTCAAGTTACTCGGTGGTTTGGGTCTAGTCAGGACCCACAAATTGAAACCCTTCACACAGCCCCAACCTTGTGGGATCTCGCTCGCTGTTTGAGAGGGGAAGCTTCTTGGGTTGAGGGCGCCCTCAAGCACCACTCGGTAAATGTTCCTGACTTCAGTCAAGTTCAGGGTCACGCGGGTACCAAACAAGATCTGTTGGTTGCTGCGGCGGGTGGGCACTCGATTCTCCTTGTGGGTCCGGGTTCTGCCAAGATGATTCTGGCACGGGCGACGGTTGGGATCTTGCCACATCCAACACAGGACGAGAGTCGTGAGATCAACTCCATCTTCAGCCGTGCTGGCATGCTTGCGCCGCAGTCTATCTTTACAGGGCGTCCTTTGCGGGCACCGCATTTCACTTGTCAAGTCCTAGGGCTGATCGGGTTCCGCGGACAGCCGGGAGAATTGATGCTTTCTAGTCATGGGGTTTTGATCTTGGACGAGGTGACAGAATTCCCGGGGGCTATTCTCCAGCTTACTCTCAAGGGACTCAAAGAGAATTCGATCAACACCCTTTTGATTGGGCTGGATCAAGGAAGTGATCGATCGTCCCACAGGGATGCACGGCGGCATCTAGAGAGGTTGGACACCCTTGAGCCTCAGATGCGAGTTACTGTTAGTCCTGAGGGATCGGACACTCGCACTAGTGCGGATCTTCGGGATCTTGTGACTCGGTGCCGGGAAGTACAGATGACGCGGCAAGGATGTCTGAATAGCCAACTTGACCTCAAGGACCAAGCTGCTGAGCTAGGCATGACTGAGAACCAGTGTCGAGTGGCGTTGACGATATCTGATTTGGGGTGCTTGTGAGAGTAACTGGCGCAACACTTAAATTTAGAAAAAGGGATTGCCAAAAACAATCCCGTCAGGTGCGGGAGGACAACCCGGACAAGCATGAGCTTTGGATCAACCATGGGAATCGGTCGCTCCGGGATTCAGTTCTCACTGAGGGGTGTCTAAAAGAAAGCACCCTTCGGAATCTTGCAGATAATGGAAGCCCTCAGGTACAGTTCTTAATTGCACAACGTCGAGTTCTGTCCTCAAGTTTGCGAGCGGAGTTTCGGGATCGGGATTCGGAGTTCTTGCGTGCGGGGGCCGTGTCTGTTTGTCGAGACCCAGCCATTTTGGAAAATATGTCAAGGGACCCCAGTGAGTTTGTGAGAACCCAAGTTGCTTCCAACCGGCACACGGGATTTGACACCGTGCAAAAACTAATGTTGGACCCCTCCTGGGAGGTGCGGCTGGGACTTGCACATCCCTATGCTCAACGTAGGGTTTTGGATATCCTTGCACAGGACATCCATCCAAAGGTTTCCTTGAGAGCCCGAAGAAGTCTGAGAATCCTTGATAGCTATAGGGTGTCTGGGATTCCTTGAGAGACATGTTTACGCATTGAGGTGAGTATGAAGTTTGACCTAATTAGCGACCTGCACTTAGATTTCCACCGGGACTGGAAGGCTGTGCTTACTCGGCTTCGTCCTCAGTCAAACACTCTTGTTTTGGCAGGGGACCTGGCAGAGTTTCGCAACCCCTGTTGGATGGAGGGGTTAAGGGACTTGTCGGATCGTTGGGCACATGTTGTGTACGTCTCGGGCAACCATGAGTTGTATGGGCGGGGGGTATCAGACTGGAGCAAGTATCGAGAACAAGCATCAGGTATTTCCAACCTTCACTGGCTGGAACGGGAGTCTATTACCCTTGAGGGTGTCCAATTTCACGGGGCAACAGGATGGTTTAAGGACCTTCCAGACAACGTAATGTACCAAGGGTGCATGAATGACTTCCGAGTTATTCGGGGGTTGGTGCCCTGGTGTTATGAAAACCGCCGTCTAACAGAAGGCTGGCTGCAAGATGTTGTCAAGCCTGGGGACGTTGTGGTGACTCATCACTTACCCACGTCTCAGTGTGTTGCCCCCCGATGGCAGGGACAAGCACTCAATAGGTTCTTTGTTTCGAGTTTTGACCTAGCCAAGATTCCAGCAAGTTTGTGGGTTTTTGGGCATACGCATGATTCGATTGATTGTGTTTCTCCCAGTGGTACAAGACTGGTGTCCAACCCTGCGGGTTATCCGGGGGAGAAAACGGGCTTACTCCAGGTATTGACCCTTGAGGCGCCTTGATCAACTCAGAGATGAAAATAGCCTGCGGCAAACTATCTCGCAAATTGGGAGTTGTGATTGATGGCATCTTGACTCCAGAGGGCTGGGACATTGAGATTCTGATCCCCCCTAACAAGCATCAAGGTAAAGTGCAGGTAGAGGGCTGGCTCTCTTGGACAGAGATTGAGCCTCAGATACTTTCCAAGATTTCTGCTATGCCGTATCGAAGATGTTGTTTGTGTGGGGACTGGGACAAGAGACGCAAGCATGTGTGTGCCAAGGAGACTTGATGCCGACGTTGAACGAGAAACAAACGCAAGATGTTAAGGTCCTTCTAGGGACTCTCCAAGAGGTCCTCGGCAAATCAAATGTGCCCTTATGGGCTCAAATGGGCGTGCTGAGTCAAGTCATTTGCAGCTTTGCAGAGATGCAGAGTGCTCAAAAGGTTAAAAGTGTCTTGTTGGTGCCTGAGTTTCAAGCCATGCTGATCAACGTGCCTTTGGACTGGTCGGAGCTAAAACAACAGGTACGATCGACCCCTGAGCCGGATGAGAACTTGGCTTGATGTTCTACTACTACGGACGCAAGAAAAGACTAGCCAAGCTTTACCCTAACCCTGAGCATCCCCACATCATTGAGCCCTTTGCGGGGTCTGGGGACGCGGGGACTGGCTACCGGTGGGGATCTAAACAACTAGACTATGAGAGTTTAGGCGTTTGGGTAAAATCCCGTAAAGGGCAAGTGATTTGTTGCGAGAACCCTGAGGCAACATGGCTACCCTTTAGACAGTTGACTGTGCAAAAAGCTTCTGCGGGAAAACGAAATTTAGAAGGTATTTTCCCGTAACACCCTACATGATTGTCGCCACCTTACAAAATCTGGGAATCACGGCCCCTTTAGACACGTCCGTCTTACTCTTAGTCATTCAAGAGTTGGGTGGGGAGGTTGCTACGGGAGCTGTCCCAAAGGGAGTGGTGACCAAAATCAACAACCAAAGATTTCGCTTGACTGTGCCCTTGGAGCCCGAGGGGTTTCCTGGGTCAAGGGCTTGGAGAAACAGACATCTTTTGATGGGCCTCTTAGAGGCGATTGTTCGGCATGGCTTCCGTCTGGACCCTCAACGTTGGGAGAAGGGTATTCCGATCATTGGGATTTTGGACACCTGGAGTCTGTATGCGGATCTAGCGATGCCCAAAGACTTGTTTAGGGACCAAGCAGAGATCCTAACCTTGGAGAGCATGTCGGACTACTTTGGCGTTCCCGTAATGGACATTGAGGCTCGAGCGGTAGAACTGGGTCTTCGACCATCGAGATACATCAGAATTCGGGATTATCGAAGGGTTTGAACAAATCCAAGAGAAATTAAACGCACACCCGTGGGGGAAGAGGGTCACACTTGATTTGCACAATTATTCGCAAACCTCTTTCTCAAGGAAACCTCCCCAACGCTTTGGCCTGGGATTGTGGGTCTATGAACTTAGACTCTTGTCGAGTTCCCTTTAGCGGGGAACGGGTTTACACAACGGTTGGACGAGGGTTTGCCCGACTGCATGAATTGGAGAAAGGCGCAGAGTACCATAATTCCGTCAACCCTTCAGTAGAGCGTGACAATCTTCAAGGACGACACCCGGCCAATGTCATCCTGTGCCCGGAGGGCCGGATTGAAATTGACAAGCAGTCGGGTCCTTTTAAGGCAGGAAATTACTGTCAACAATCTGACGGGGCTCATCCCTTTGGGAATGCTGCAGGGTCTCCATATCGCAAGTTGGCTGGAATTCAAGAGGATTCCAGCTTAGGTGTAGGTCGAGTATTTTGGAACGTTAAGGAGTAGAACATGAGCCATTTTACAGTGCTGGTAACAGGGGATGATGTTGACGGGGCTTTGGCACCATTTCACGAATTTGAATGCACAGGTAAAGACAATCAATACGTCCAGACAATTGACATTACAGAAGAAACCTTTAGTCGATATCTAAAGGAAACGCAGGTCCTGTTTGTCAGTCCCGAGGGAGAACGTATTTCCAAATATTCTGATCGGTTCTATGCAGGCAATCAGTTCCTCGGTTGTCCTGAGGGCTGGTCTGAGGTGACCATCTACACCAAAGACACGACCTCGTTTGAGGACTGGCTTAAAGAGGATGACTATAAACTGGCTGTCGGAGAACCCGATCTCAATAAGACTCACAAGTACGGCTACTATACATTAGGGTCAGAGGGACCAAGGGTGTTTAGGCGCACCAACCCAAACAAACACTGGGATTGGTATGTGATTGGAGGCCGATTTAAGGATCGACTTCGGCACAAAAATGGAAGTCATTGTAACTCGTTGAGAGCGGGGGACTTAGACCTCAACGGGTTGATTCGAGAGGCTGAGGCAAGAGCCAGATCGAGTTTTGCAAAATATCAGCATATCTTCGAAGGCCAGACCTTCCCTTTGTGGGAGGACATCCTAGAGCAACACAAGCCAAACTTCAAGCTTGCGCAGGAAACTTACAACAATCACCCTCTAGTTAAAGCCATCCATGAGCATTCTCGGTTGCTGGGGGAATTCATCTGGAGCCTTGACGAGGAATTTCAAGGGGGAGACCTTGAAAAGGTTCTTCATCTAGCTCGATTGCATGCATTCCCTTTCTTCGCCGTGCTAGACCAAGGAGTTTGGCGGGAGCGAGGTTCTATGGGTTGGTGGGGGTGTGTCTCGAATGAGAAGACTCCTGAGGATTGGAATACCCAACTGACCGCTTGGCTTCAAGGTCTGGACCCGGAGACACAGCTCACTCTTGTGGACTGCCACATTTAGGAACCCCATGACAGAGACTCAAATTGTTGCACTACTTCAAAAAGCTGCTGACAGATACACTCAGGGGTCTCCCTGCATGTCTGATGCAGAGTTTGATGCTTTGGAAAACCGTCTGCGTGTCTTGAACCCTCACAATAAGTGGTTCAGTCGTGTGGGCAGTCCCAGCATTCCGGGGGGAGCCTTTGCTAAATTTCAGCATCGGCATCTCATGGGCAGCTTGGGCAAAGTTCAGGACCCGTCTGAGTGGGATTCGTGGCACGCAGGGCACAAACACCCAGGAGTTGTGTCAGAAAAACTTGACGGTATTTCTGTCTACATGGAATGGTTTGAGGGCACCTTAGAGCGGGCCGTCACCCGAGGGGATGGTGAGATCGGAGAGGACATTACCCGCAACGTGATTCGTATGGAGGGGGTCCCTAAGCTCCTTCCAAACTTGTTCACGGGGGAAATTCGAGGGGAGATCTTCTGTAGGAAGTCGGTCTTGCAGAAACACTTTCCTGACTACTCCAACCCTCGCAACACGGCTGCGGGGGTGTCCAAGCGTCAAGATGGGCAAGGCTGTGAGTATCTCACGGTCATGTGCTACCAAATCTTTGGCACAGCGTTTACCAAGGTTCAAGAGTTTGAGCGTCTCAAAGGTCTTGGGTTTCTCACCCCCAACTGGTATGTGGCTAATACGTCAGCAACAGTACTTTCGCTGTACAAGAGCTACAACGAGGGAGTGAGAGAGTCTCTGGACTATGACCTTGATGGTTTGGTCTTTGAGATCAATGACCCTGTTGTGCGCTCTCACTACGGAGTGCAGAGCAAGCGTCCTGGTGGGGCAGTTGCTTTCAAGTTTCCTACAGACCAAGGCACAACCCCACTGAGAGAAGTGATTTGGCAAACAGGCAAAGTAGGTCGAGTCACGCCAGTAGCCGTGTTTGACCCTGTGTCCTTGGCGGGGGCTCAGGTAAGTCGGGCCAGTCTAGCAAATGTGCGAATTTTGCGAGACCTAGACCTAGCTATCGGAGACATGGTGACCGTCTCTCGTCAAGGGGATGTAATTCCGAAAGTTATCAACAATCTGTCCAAGGATCTTCCTGATCGTGATGGTCCTGTTGCAGTTCCCAGTAAGTGTCCTGAGTGTGGGCATGTCTTGGAAATGGAAGGCGAGTTCTTGATGTGCCCTGACGCAGCGGGTTGTCCTGCGCAGCGTGTAGGCGCTGTGACCAGATGGTGCAGCGGGTTGGACATCAAGGGCTGGGGAGAGGCAAGTGTTGAGGCATTGTTTGATGCTGGGTTGGTTCAGGACATTGCGGACTGCTACGACCTGGACCCCAACAAAGCTGAGTTGGTCAAGACGGATGGACGGTTGCTAGGTCAGTCCGCACGACAAATGATCGGGAATCTCAAGGCAGTCAAGGAAGCCCCTCTGTGGAAAATGCTCGGGTTGCTAGGCATCCCCTACTGCAGCACTAGCACGTTTCGCACAGTGACTGAGGCGGGGTACGACACGATTGAGAAAATCCAGAGCCTCACCATGCAGGACTTGACCCGCATTGACGGTATGGGAGCCCGTAGGGCTGAGGAAATGGTCGGAGGGCTACGCAGGCACGCCAATTTGATTGCGCGGCTCCTAGGGCACGTCAAACCCGCTCAGAAGGCAATTGGGGCAATGACTGGGAAGTCTATCTGTCTTACGGGTTTTCGAGATGCGACTCTTCAAGGGGCTTTTGAGAGGGCAGGCGGAACTGTAAAGGGAAGTGTAGGAAAGGGGCTGACTTGGTTGGTGACACCGGATCCCGCTAGCACTAGTGACAAAGCTCAGAAAGCACGGGGATTAGGGGTTGAGATCGTTACTCCCCAACGGTTGAGGGAATTGTTGGGCTAGCTAGTCCTCATCTGGAAATTCAATCATCTCAGGGTTTTTGGGTGCCAATTTAAGGTCTCTCAACAATTCCATGAGTGTGTCATAAGTAGCATAGCGATCTATTCCCTGATAGCCTTGTAACGACTTTCCCGATTTGAAAATTGCGACTGGAAGGTTGTGAAGCCCAACGGGGGCGACATAAATATATCTGCGTCCATCAGAGGCTACCGCAACTCCATTTTGCCAACCTCTAAACCTAAATTTAGCGGCGCGAAGAAGGTCCCTAATGGATGCTTGAGTGCGGACGTCTAAAGGAGTGGAATGTTCAGCCCACAAAGCGCCAACTTTCATTTCCAATGCTCGATACTCAGCCACACACAAAGATAGAGGCATTTTCTTTGCGTCAGAGCTAGGCAAATCCCAGTCCTCCGGCTCATCCGAGTATCCTTTAATTCTACTGTTGGCTTGCCGCAGGAGCGGCACAAGGTGCTCCCGAAGTTCAGGCTTCTGTTGGGCTAGCTTGATCAGTTTGTGTCGTAGTACTTGGTCACTCATCGGGATCCCCTCATCGGGATCCCCTCATCGGGATCCCCTCATCGGGATCCCCTCATCGGGATCCCGTGCAATAGCCAACCCTATAGGCAGATCTGCAAACTTTCCTATTTTGGGCGAATATCTGTCAACCCCTCAAGGTCGAACGCACCCCCTGTGGGCAACAGGACTCCCTCTTTGCTCGCTCGACGTGCCAACAGGGCTACGATTTGGCGAATGCTTGCCATGTCCAAACCCTCTTGCTGAAGGGTCTTAACGAACGTGTAGGTATTGGCAAGGGACAACTCTTGGCTCAAGCGTTCTGGGGGAAGGTTAGCAATGTACTGCTGCCATTCGACAAGGGTGTGTGGCATTACCAACCTCTAGGGGTGCGGGGTTTGTCTGAGTAGGGGCTAGCCCACAGGTCTGCAAGCTTGTGATCCAACCGAACGTGGCTACTCACCCGCTGGCGAATCTCTAACCATTCCCGACCCAGGTTGATCTTCTGAGCTTCCTTGATGATGGAGTCAAACAAGTCCGATTCCATCGTTTGGTGGAACCCTCGGATTTGGTCTAGGGTTGGATCTGCATCCGCACCATAGGTGCAGTCAAGCGTGTACTCCGAAACGGTCTGCACTTGACCTTGGCGCCAAGCGCGGGCGGTCCTCTGCTTCATGGTCTCGCTAGACCAGCTATCACGGTCCAGGTGGATCACGGTGTTGAATGCCTGTAGGTTGTGGCCATGGCTGTAGACCTTACCATCAAGGGTCGCGGTCTTAACCCAAGGGTCCCCAGCAATCACCTCTTGCAAGCCAAAGGTCTGCCAGCGGTCTGCTCGATAGTGAGGGTTGTAGATATCGTGGGCGGGGATTTCCGGGTGCCTGCGATAAACACCTGCCTTCAAGGGAAGCTTGATGTGGGAAACCCCTCCAGTAGCTACCCAAGCCTTGCGGGCTTGAACCTCGTCGCCAATAAAACAACGCAACACGTTCTCCCACTGCATAGGGAATCGGACCTCTGTTAGTTCTTGCCCCGCTTCAAACAATTGGATGGACTTGCTATCTGCTACGGCGTGCTTGCCAGGAACCCTCAGAGACAAATCTTGTGCAGTCTCCCGGCATAGCGCCGCGTTGTCACTAAACAGGATCGCCCGGTTGGACTCACCTGCCTCAATCTTCTCCAACACGATTCGACTAGCCTGCTCTAGCTTAGGATTTCCCTCAGGCATAGGCAAAGCTTGAATCTTCAGCCTGCGAAGCATGGGCTCTAAGCTCTTGGGCAGGGGTCGACCGTCAGGATAGGTGCGGTGAGCCTGCATGTACTGCAGGTCTCTCCAAGCCTGTTGAGGGCGAGACTGAAGGTTGTCCAGAATCAACAAGACGGGGGCAAAGGCGCGGCTAAAGGATGCCTCGACCGCGGGGTCCCGAGCGATAGCCCCTGTGCTACGGTCCCTAAACTTAGCTGTCATGCCCTTAAGCATTGCCCCAAAGTGGCGAGAGACCTCTTGGTACATGGCTTGTTGTGCAGGTTCCATCTCAATACCCAAGACTTCATCCTTGAGATCGGGAAGCACCACGTCTTCATACTCAGTCTTGTCGGCATAGAACACGTTTTGTTTGACCCACACATGCAAGTCTCGCTTGGTGCTGGGGTCATCTTTCACACCCACAACACGCCCGCCAACACGATCGGTGAAGCGGTCCATAAACCGACGCATAGACAAACGATTCTTGGTCGCAGTCGGGTCATCCCCAACCAAGCGAGTGTTGTTTGCAATACACGCGAGTAGGTAAGCTTGCACAGGCTCCCGCTCAATAGGGCTTGCGGTCAACAGAATCTTGTGCGGATGATGTAGGGCATTAGCCACCTTGAACTTGCCGCTAGATGTTGAGGTCAACTCAGCAGCCTCGTCAAAGGCAATGGCATTGTACTGCTCAAGCTCCCATCGTGCCTTGCCCTGCCAGTAGTCAGCAGATCGCAAGCTTCCAGGAATCTTGCCGGACTTCCCAGAGGAGGCAAACTCCTGATAGGTGACAATGTCTGTGCGATCCAGCAAAGCTTTGGGATCCTGCAAGAACTTGCGAACTTCACGGGTCACGTTTCCCTTGAGCCCCTTGGGAACGACAACCAGGAATCGACCGTTGTGCTGAACGGTCCTGCCACCGGGGGCTGTGTAAGAGTTGTCTGCCTCAGAGGTTCCATCCCGAACCATCTTTTGGAAAGCACTGATAAATACTGACGTTTTCCCTCCGCCGGTATCAAGCGCACAAACCCCTTGGTCCCCCTTAGAGTCCATCCAAGCTAGCGCTTGCTTCTGCTTGATCTTAAGGTCTGGCTTGCGAAGCTCCCCTGTGGTTGGGTTCTTCAGCACAGCCTTGAATCCTCCTAAAGCATCAGCACTGAAGGGAGTAAGGTTCTTAGTCTCTGTGGCTTGCTCCGAACGAGCAAGGTCTGCAAAGTACTGCTGCAAGAGCTTGATTGCGGCACTGCTGAAGCTCAGGCTCTTGACTGCCTCCCTCACGGCCCCAAAGTCTTTGGGCTCGAAATAGAAGCTCACGGATCGGCTGCCTGGAGTGGCACTAAACTCAACAGATGGGATGCACCCTCGCTTACCGCCACCGTTGCAGCTAATAGCTCGCATAGCTTGACGCACATCGCTGTATTGGTGTGTGCCAGGAATTTTGATCATCAGGCGAGATTGCTTCTGCTTCTCACCCTCAATCACAACGTCTGTCTCTGTCACACTGACGTAAGGCTCCCGTTGAGCGGGGTCAATTCTCTGGGGAATCTTGTAAGCTTGGCTAGACTTGGGATCAAACCCATAGGCTGTGCCCTCAACCAAGCGTCCGTGAATGTTGACCAAGTCATCTAGATAACACCCCTTGTACCGACCCGAGGCAACAATCTTATGATATGAGAGCCCTCCCCCTTGTCCGTCTGCACCTCCGGAAGTCCGAACGGGAACCTTCTTGACCGGGTAGATGCGAGTCAAAGCCCCTTGCTTGACCTTATCATCTGTCATAGACTCATAACTAATAGGGCTCGAAATAGCATCTACTTGCTCAGCGGACATGCGACGTAATTCTGAGATATCCACAATAGTCTTTGTAGCAATGCCGCTCATGTTTTGCAGCATGTCATCGCGGACTTGCAACTTCTCAGTATATGCTTCCCGCGTATCAACATCCCCGTTGCGGTCGTAGTAAAAAGTCTCGCCTGTCAGCGGGTCTGTGCCTGTCAAAACAGGACGACCCCTGACAAATTTGCGAGAGAGCACCTGCCCAGCTTTCTCGATTTTGCGAGCAATGTTCTTCTCAATCACAGAAATCGACCGCTGTTGTTCTACCAGAATCTGGTAGCTCTCAGGGTCCTTGTCCCGCAGGCGCTCAATCTCCTCCTGTCTGTCGGTCATTTTGCGAAAAATCACCCAGCGTTCTTGTCCGGGAAGCCGACGGTCAATAGCATAAATTCCCTTGTCTCTCAAGATCTCTTTGAGCAAGGGAACTAAAAGGGTGTTGACCTTCTGCCATAGGAATGAGTCCTGCTGGTGCCCTCGCTGGACATTAGACAACAAATTGTGCATCTGAGGGCGAATGTCCGCCAGCATAGAAACAACCGCAGGGCTCAGGGTCCTTTGGTCTACAGGACTCACAACCCGAATCAACTGGTTGGCAGCTTGGCGGAACTTCTCAGTGAGATCCGCATCCACTGTAGCTCCTGCCTCATACCGGCGAAATTCTAGATACAGATCAAAAAATTCCATGCCCCGTTGGGTAAAGGCTCGGAACATTTGAACTCGCATAGCAGGTGGAAAAACCGAGTCGATAGACCGAATTTCCTCTGTCGTGAGATCATCAAACTTTGGGCGTGGGGGCATGTCAAACTCCTATTGGATGTAGCGCTATAGTCGGATTTTTGGCTATAGCTTTGCCCCTATGAGGTGTGCCATGCGTGATTTAGATTTTTTGCGAAGGATTGCAGAGGAGTTTGAAGAGGAGCCCAAGGGCAAAAAGCCCAAAGGACCGCCTCCAGGCTGGGATAAGTTTATGAAGGAGCGGTATGAGGGAGGAAAGCGAAAGGTTTCCAACCCCAACCCCAATACGCGCATGCAGTTTCCGCAGGTTTCTGTCGGGACCGCCATGAAGAATGACGTGATCAAAAAGAAAGTGATGCAGGAATACCGGGAATGGCTAAAGGCGGATAAGAGCCCCCCAAAGCCTCAAGCCCCTACAAAGGATGAGGACAAAGCTCCGAAAAAGCCTAAAGCCCCAGGGGGCAAAAAACCCAAAAAACCTTTGTACGAGCAAACTTCTTGGGTTGATGCTAATTCCCCCGAGTGGAAAAACGCCTGGAGTAACACACTTAAGGCACTGAAGGATTCCGGAAAGTCCGAGCATGTGAACGTGTACACGGGGAGTGCCTACAAGGATATCAACAAGTCTTGGCGGTCTGGAAAACCCTCAGCACTAGCTAAGAATGTACAAGAGGCTGTCAAGTCGGTTAAGGTCCCCCAAGCCGTGAAAGTCTCCCGGTCCATTGGAACCGAGGACCCCCTATACAAGGCTTTGATGGCAAGTAATTTGCTTAGTGGAGATCACGTATCTTTCTCAGGCATTCTCAGTACATCAATCAAAGATGCTAAGACCTGGGACTTTAATGGATCTGGGGTCAATATTGTGTTCCATGTCCCTAAGGGACATAGTGGAGTTTGGGTGGGAGACCCTCCAAGTCCTGCCCTGTCAGAATACCCTCACGAAAAGGAACTCGTGCTTCCGCACGGCACTTCCGGCAAAGTTCACAAGATTGAGAAGGACGGAGACAAAACTTTCGTCCATATTCTTTGTGACATGAACTAAACTTTGCCTGGGTAAAATCGAGGCTCCCAGTCAAATCCTTGATGCAGATTAAGCAGTAGGTTAGCTGGGTATCGCCCTGAAGGGGGACCCTCTATCCAACCACCTCTACGACCGGCTGTGCTGAATCCTTTTGAAGGACTCCAAAGACCCTCCCCCGTTTTGACAGCTTTGAAGGTGTCTGATGACATGTCTTTGAAGTCATCCGTGGGAATTCGAGTCCCTTCAATATTGAGGGACCCGCAGGGGAGGGCTGAGAGAATGCCCCCCCCGTTCAAGGGCTTACGGAAAATGGAGATCATCAAGGAGGCACCTGTTTGAAAAATCGACTTGCACTGCCATCATCTGCATACCCAATGACCTCACACGCTGCACCCTGCCGAAAGCGATTGCTGTCATTAGGCATCGTGTACCCCGCGTTGTCCCTTCTTCGCGTATACTGATGCGAAGTTTTTGGGCTTGCACTCGTTTCAGGGAACTCCGCCAGCACGGCAGGTGCAGAAACCAGCAGCAGATTAGCGGGCCACCTTCCAAGGGAAGAAGGCACCGTTGTTTTGACGGGCTTGCCCTCCGAAATCGCACGGGTGACATAAGGACGTGTTTGGTGTCCCCCCATATGAGGCATCGAACTGGCGGCATATCGAACGGATGGCTCCATTGAATAGTCCACGCCTGCGGAAATGCGCGAAGCATCGATGTTCATTGCCCCAACCCCATAAGTCAGGGCGTTGGCGGCGATGCTGTCCTCTTTCGGGAGGGGCTTTCTTGCTAAGAGGATCAGCATTCGGTAGCTCCTTTGACTTGTTTGTCCTGACTTAGCAGAACATCTGACTGGCTTCGCACCCCGACCTGTTTGAAAAATCGACTTGCACTGCCCGCGTCCCCGTAGAGAACATCTCCCTCACAACGCTGTCCTACAAAGGCACCATAGCAGCCACGGGTCTTGTCCGAGTTGCGAACATGACCCGTGGCCGAGGCTTTACCGGATTCAGTGTAAGGAAAGGACCGCAGGATGAGGGGTTGCGAGATTAGGATCACGTTAGCTGGGAATCGTCCCAACCTGCTGGAACCAACTGCGACTCCCGCGTACCCTCCCATGTAAATGTTCTTTCCGCTGAAGTCAGATTTCCAAGTTCCCACACCTCCCAACCGCTTATCCTCACCCTCCGCAGCCAAAGCAATGCGACTCGCATCAATAGCTAATACCCCCGTAGGGAGACTGGACAACGTGCTGCCTTGCGGAGGCTTGCGGAGAAGTGTGATGATCAACTAATCATTCCCCCAGTTTGTCTGTGGGCAATGCACCCCAGAGCTTCACGATACACTACATCGAGAACTTCTGTAGCGTCACACCCGGTCAAGGCAGCCATGGACAAGCTATGTTTCACTACCTGCATCGTTAGAGCGTCAAGAATAGCCCCAGGACGAAAAGGCTCCAAGACGACATCAACGCTTTGAACACACTCGAGGATAGGATCAGGGTTCATGGTACTCCAAGGGGGTTAGATTGTCCCGCAAGAGGTTACGGAAGTCCCGCACAAATATGCAACATCCAGAAAGTCAGATATTCTGTTTTTGAAGGTATCCTGATATTTCCGTAACCCCACAAAGGAGTGTACCATGCAAGTGCAGAAAATTCAAGACTACCTAAACCAAAATCAAGTATCCCTACCTGTGACGCCCTGTGGATGTACGGTACGGGTAGGACCCTGGACGATCGACCAGTCTCTCAATGGAGATGTCTTTGAGCTTCTGGTAGCCGACAACGACCAATATCACTTGGTCGAGACTTCAGATACCGTAGAGGGGATCTTGGACGTTATCATCTCCAGAGGTCGAAATGAAGCCCGAATGGAACAAAGCTGAAGCCGAGTTTCTTGAAGAGCATGCTCGCAAGTTAGTATACTTGTGGGCACAAGAACACATTGCATTCAAAGCCCGGGGGGAGAGGTTTCAAGTCCCTCGGGTTGACTACTGCCCCTACCAAGAGTTTGCCGTCTTCAAGAAGTGGATTAGCTCTGAGGGGTACGTTCTAGCCGTGGGTCTAAAGACGGCGACTAGCGTGGCTAGACGCTAAAGATTCCCTTGAACCAGCCTGCGGCGGGATTCAATCAACCGATTGAGATCCGTTTGACTAACAGCATGAGATCGCATCTCCATTGCCAGGAGAATCTGCGTAAAGGTCATTGCGGACCCGTTAGAGTCTCCGGTGCTGTAGAAGAAGGGTCTGTCACGAGCCCCGACACTCAAGTGCTTGCGGAAGTTCCAAACTAGTGTGAACTGACCGTTAAATCCTTGAATGTCATCGGTAACTCGCACGGGTTGCCAGTAATCGTCATCCTCGTATTCGGAAACTTTCGCAGAGAAAGCCACGTTGCTAGTGGCATCTCTAAACTTGCCCAGACTAACCGTGAACCCAAGCTCTTTAAGCTCTTGAATGCCTTGCTTCTCAAACACAACCAGTCGCTTGAGAATGCGCCCTACAGCGGCATGGATGGTTTGATTAGCCTCATTGAATTTCGGCAAATAGGATGGGTCGTTGCCAGTGCTAAACCCTAAATCCCGAGCAGCAAGGTCTACAACTTTGGCATCCATTCCAGCACATTTAGCGAGAGTAACTTTGAACATCATAACTCCTTGTGAATGAGGCGAGACCATAGATCCATCAAGGAGTAAAGCTTATGATGTTGAGAGCCGTCATGTTGACCATGTTGGCTGTGTGAAAGTTGCCCGCTGCATTATCTGTTAGCGTGGGGTATGAATCTCCATCTCCCATGAGTAGGTACTGCTTTAAGGACCCCGAGAAACTGAGAAGGGTTAGATTTTGAGACACCCCTCCGTTGTAAACATCTAGAACTTCCAGGGCAGACAAGCTCTTGTTCCAATAGGACCATTCATCCAAGTACCCATCTAACCACAAAGCATCAGAGAGATTCCCCCAACTTCGTCCAATTCTCATGTCTTGAACGCTATTCACTTCTGTAACCAGGGTGTCCATGATCAAATCAACAGGCTGCGCAACTCCGTTGAAGTAAATGGTGCATCCCGGGGCACTGTAGACAACGGTTAGACAAATCCAAGAGGCTTCTGACAAAGACGTGGTTGTTCGGTGCGTTCGATACCCACCTGATCGCAAAAATGATAACACCACCCGCCCGTTGGCATCGAGATAGATATATCTGTAGTTTGTTGAGGACCCTTGCGAGAAAATGTCTGAGGGTCTCAAACTTAGAAGGTACACCCAGGCACTAATGGACCAAGGGTTGGCAGTACCATGGTTGATCGCCGCACTGGTATTTACCGTCAAGTGTTGGTAGAAGACGTGGTCCCGAAAAAGTATTGAGTAAGTGTTTTGATACCCACCAGAGGCTAATACTGTCAAAGTCATTGTCTCGGAGGCTGCCCCATATGCGTTAATGGCAGTCAGCAAAACGTTGTGGCTTCCTAATGATGTTGCTACCCCGCTGATCACTCCAGTCGATGGATTGCAGGACAATCCCTCAGGCATCCCGGAAGCCAGAAAAAGATACGGGGCATAGGTAGCACTCATTAGGTACAGATAAGGCTTTCCCTCGACAACACTGGACGTAAGGGGGGACGTAATCTCAGGAATACTGCCCCCAGGAACTCCAGAAGCATCAAACTGTCCGTTGAGATAATTTACGGTTTCAGACAGAGACGCCCCCGCGGGGTCTCCAGAGGCAGTCAACACGTCAGTGTAGTCTAGCCGAGCAATTTCCTTCCGATCAGACGTGTGGATGGATAGCACGTCAATCTTTCCATCGTCCGTTTCATAAGCATGTAAAGAGTTTGTTGGCTTGGGGTCTACATCGGAGGGGGAGAAAACCACATGCCCGCTAGCTCGGTCTAGATATACCTTGATAGCCATAAACCCCTCACACAAGCTCAATAAAGAATCCGTTCACTACAACTGAGGCATCGGATCCTGTCAAAACCTCTACTCGAGCCCCTCCCAGTCTTACTGCATCCCGACCGATGTAAAATCTGAATCCCTCAACGATGTGGTAAGGGACTCCAGCACCCTCATCCATGCGAGCAAGTCGTCTCTCCAATGCCCAACCCTCAAGGAACCAAATACGCAAGTGCAGCCGCCCATTGTTGACACTGGGAGTGATAGTCAAATCCACTCGAACATGCACAACATCCCCAACCCGTGTGCCCTCTAGGTCAATTAGGTTGGTGTTGGTGTTGTAGAAGCTTGCTATACCTCTTGGCAAATAAGTCGTGTTTGTAAGCACCCCTGCCCCGTCGTTGGTGAGATGCTTCCAAACATCGGCTGCTGTAGGTTGATGTCCGGAACTATCGTTATAGTCCGCCCAGCCATGCCAAGCCTGCACAGCGTCATGAACCTCTTGCCCGGACATCATGACTACAGAGATAAACCCACGGTCTAAGAAAGTCTTGATGTTTCCTGATGTATAGCTTAGGACGACAGGTTCTGTGTATTGAAGGTCGACGTACCCGTTCACGGGAACGTAGTGGGGACCGGCTCTGGGAATTCCCGAAAGACGCCCTCCCTCACCCAACCCCACGTCAGCCAAAAGGATGCTACTAGGAATAGTTCCCAGGTGAGTAACTCTGATGTAGATACCACGGTCAGGCATGTGAGCACCTGACTAAAGTTTTTCTATAGCCTCATTCCTCACCAGGCTTTGCCCGCCGCTGGCGACCCCAGCGCTCTCCACCCCACAGATGCGCGACCCGGTCCAGTCCGTTGATCGCCTTCTCAATCTGAGTCAGGATAAACTCTTTTGAGGAATTTCCTGCATATCCGGCAAATAGTACAGGAGCCAAAGGGTGTCTTGTGGCAACAGTCAAGGCAAAGGTCTTGCGGTCTAGGTGCTTGTTCTGAGCCACAATCTGATCCACTTCCCGCACCGTAGTCTCAACCCCCTTCCAGAAATTTTGTTGAAACTCTCGAATAGCCAACTGGTCCTCAGGGCGAAACCGCCCAATAGCATCATCGAGAGTGCCGTGAAGGGTCATCTCGACCATGGTAGACTCAGACTGCAAGAGCCCCAACACCTTGTGCAAACCTACATACTGGTCAGCCTTGATCTTGAAGAACAGCCCGTCATCAAACCGAACTACATACCCCTCGGCGTTCTCGAGGTTGCGAGTGTGTTTGACAAATGCATCTAGGTCCTCAACACCCTCATAAGCGCGAACTACCTCAACCCCATAGTCCTCAGCCATGTCTTTCATATCTTTGTAGGGCATGTACCGTCCAGAAACGTTGCTCCGGATTGCCGTCAAGACCATACGGTCCTGAGGATGATCAATCACTACACGATTCTGACGACTGCACCACTCAAAGATAGGGGTCAAACCCTGGTCTAGGCAAAGGTCAGCAAAATCCAGAATGTTCTGATGACTTTGACAAAACACATCCGCTTGTGCCGCCACATCCGTCAAACCCATGCGGGTGGCAAATCGAATATCCCCGCCAATGCTGTAGGGACGCACCATGGACCCATCCAGCTTCTCCAAGATGCAATGAGGCTGGGTCCAGTCGATAACGAACTCCTTGGTCTCAGGAGCCTCCCCCAAGTTGAAGAACTTGTGGTACGGGCGGGAAACAATTTCTCCCGTTGAGATACGAAAGGTCACCCCCCGAAAGTCCCGCAGAATGTGCTCATCAGGACCCTCGAAAAGAGCAGGATATGCCAAGCGGTAATCCACCAAAGCAAGGTCATGCTCAGGCATCATCTTGAGCAGGAATGGGTGAACAACCAGATGTTGGATTTGAGATAGGGCGTAACTCACGAGGGTTCCTCAGTATTCGCATTTCGCGAATTGCGAGTGGCTTGCTCAACAGCTTGAGTGATCTCAGCCGCACGATGATCCGTGGTTAGGTGTCCGCAGAAAGTACATTTGAACGTGGGCACCATGGCACGCAAAGGGGTCCAAAATCCGTTAACCTGAACCTCCCAACAGACTAGTTGAGAGTCGGGAAGTTCTTGATATGCTCCTGCCGTACAGGCTCTACAAGTATTCATGGGAGGGTTACGATTCAGATTCTGAAAGATCAAACGTGACGTTTTTGGATTCAATCCAGGTTCCAGAAAACCTCGATTGGACTCGAGGGTGTGACTGACCCTCCGGAGTGATGCCTGCCCAAAGATTCATACAAGATACTTCCAATAATACATGAGCTTCTGCGTTACCTAGTCCTGCAGGCTCATAATCCTCGCCCGATCCCCAAGACCTATAGTAGACCCCGGTCCAACAACGGGCAGTGCTCCAAATCTCAAAAACCTTTCCTTGCAGGGAGGGGTTTGTGATAGTGTGAATGCTGCGTTGGGCTCCCCCAAAGCCATCACGCTTTGCCGTAGTGTAGGTGACTTCCCGCAAAATCCTCTTCCGGAGGTGCCCCTCCCAGAGGGGTCCAAATGCTTGACACAGCTTGGTGTCATACTGACTCACAACCTCTTGCTCATAATCCTGGACTTGCTTGGGGTATCCAACCCGGACCACAAATTCCGGGTTAAGGATTTTCACTCGCTTTCCTACCCACTTTGACTTGCCCATTCTTCCTCCGTTAGGGGAGGATTACGAGATCTGTAAAATTCGGAAAAACCGGCTAGGCCCCCCACCCCCGTCCCACAAAGGGGTTGGGTCTAATCGCCCCGATGTAAAGCAAATCACTCCGTTTCCCCTGCCCTGCACGGTAGATCTGACGTTACCTCGACCATGCAGATGCCCAACCGTTCTATCTAGTCCTTGAGCCTCTGTGGGGGACAGGATTAGGTTGGCGGGGAACCGACCGCTAGCTGTGGGGTCAAAGCGTATGTAGGGGCTGTTCCAAAGGACAGACACCTTGAGGGATGTTTGTTCAGGGGTCCTCAACTTCCCTGTGCTATCTGATCTGCTTGTCCTACGCAAATCCTCTGCATCAATAGGAACCCGACAAGCCTCAATATTCAGGGCACCTGTTCCCCACAGAAGACTTGAGGGAATCACCCCCCCCCGTTCTAGGGGTTTTCTCAAAACAGTGATGATCATAGTGTCGCCTCAAAGGCACATTACGGTAAAACTATGCCGCAGCAACTTGAGGAAGGTCCCGCACGTTTGCTTGGGGAAGGGTGATACGAAAGGTGCTGCCCTCACCCTTGATAGACTCCGCTGTAATCTGTCCACCGTGAGATGCCACAATGCGTTGGCTAATAGCCAACCCCAATCCGGTACCTTGGAAATGCTTGCCTGCGAGCCGACAGAAAGGCTCAAAGATTCTGGACTTGTCTTTAGCCTCAAAGCCAATTCCTTGATCGCGAATCTCCAATCCATTAGGAACAGCAACAATACGAATGACCGCTTGCTCCCCCCGTCGATACTTGAGGGCATTGCTCAGTATGTTCTGGAGTACTAGAACAAACTGTGTGTGATCCACCAAAACTTCCGGGAGGCATTCCACCGTAATACTGGCTTTGTCCACCTGCAGGTTCTCTAGTGCCTCTTGCACTAAAGCACTGACAGGATGCCATTTCAAGGCAGCAGGACCCCCCGTGCGACTGTATTGCAGGAGATCATCCAAGAGCCCACTCAACCGTTTCGCCCCGTTGACCATATACCCTAAGTACTGCTGGGATTCAGTGTCCAACGTCATGTTGTGTTTGTCTTGGAGAATCTCTCCAAACGCTCGGATCTTTCGAAGGGGCTCTTGGAGGTCGTGGGACGCGGCTCTGGTAAACCACTCTAAGGTTTGGTAGCGGTCTCGCAAGTCTTGAGCCTCTCTCGCAGACCTCAAATCCAGGGCAAAGGCTTGGTAAGTGCTGTCCCCTGTTAGAACAGCTCCAAATAATACAGGAACTTCCCCTTGGGTAGTCTTAAGCGTGACCTCAAAGGGTTTTACAAATCTTTTGAGTAGGAGTTCTGCGGTTTTCCTTCGCCATACCCAATCGTCTTGAGCAATCACTAGTTTCTGCCAACTTATGTCTGGAGCAAAGGATCGCACGCCTAAGATATTGGACATCTGACTATTGCACTTTAGCACGGGTCCGTTTACGACTCCCTCCATGAACCCAAGCACACCCCCCTCATACAACAACTGCATACTTCTTTGGATATTCTTCGACTGTTGTTCATAGGTCACATCTTCAACCATCGAAAGCCCATACAGAAACTCTCCCCCAGAACCACGCACAGCACTAATCGACACCCGAGCCCAAATGACAGACCCGTTACTATGGATGTAACGCCGCTCAAATCGAGCCGTAGTCGTAAGCCCTTTCACTAAGTCCTGGTAGGACTCCCAAGATCGCTGGGCATCTTCTGGAGGGGGGAAGTCCACAAAGGACATTTCAAGAATTTGCTCTCGACTGTACCCCAACAATTTGCAGAACTGTGGGTTCACGTCTACGACTCTGCCCGTGCGGTCGCGCACCAAGATTCCTAAGGGGGCATGTTGGAAAGCGGCTTCATAAAGTGAGGGAGTCATTTGCGAATCGCCTTCACTAGTTCAGGGTCCAAAGATTGAGCACCCAGCACCACGAGCAGGATAACCAAAAGCAGCATCATAAAGGTTACAAGAACGGGCACGGGGTTTGCAGCCAGCTTCTCCCAAGTTTTGAGCCACCAAGAAGAAACAGGTTCTTTCACGAGAGCCTTTGCCACTTCTTGGCGAAGGCTCTCAATAGAAGCCGCGTGAGCAATGTGGCGACTTTTCGAGTCTTCTCGGAACTGTCGCAAATCTGCACCCAAGGCTTGAACTTGACTGGACAAAGCATCAGGACCTACAGGATCTGATGTATCCCCACACCACAACATGCTTCGCACAAGCAGCTCAGGGGTGAGTCGATTTTTAAGCAAGTAGTCTTGGAACCCTGCATCTAGGGCATCCTCATGCACCTTGGGGTCCCCGTACCCAGTGAGAAGTACCAAAGGTATCCGATACCCTAGACGCAGAATCTCCTGCCCAACCTCAACTCCATTCTCGCCACCTAAGTGATAGTCCAACAACACCACATCAAAGGACGTGCGAGTCAAAGCTGCCAAGGCATCGGCTTTGTTGATGACATGATCTGTGACAAAGGTAGCACGGTCGGATTTCTCCAAGTACTCCTTTATCATCAGGTAATCACCTGGGTCGTCGTCTACCACTAGGATTCGAATTCTCATCCCTTTCCTCGCTGATCTAATTGGTCAAAGGCATCAATCATCTTGCCGACAAGTTCATGACGCACAATATCTTTGCCCGTCAACTCGACAATCCCCACGGAATCCACACCCTGGAGGGCATCCAAAGCATAAGTGAGCCCATTAAGTCCGCGGATGTCGCTTTGGCGACGGTCACCTGTAATGACCATCTTAGAACCCTCCCCTAGTCGGGTAAGGAATAGTTTGATCTGTGTTGGGGTGCAGTTCTGTGCCTCGTCCAACAGGACGAAAGCCTTCGAAAAGGTTCTACCCCTGAGATACGCAATAGGGGCGATCTCAATAGCCCCGTCTTTACGCAGCCTTTGAGCCCCGTCTACCCCGAGCAGCAAATCCAGAGAGTCAAAGATAGGGCGCAGGTAGGGGTCAATTTTCTCCTCCAAACCCCCCGGAAGGAATCCAAGGGACTCACCTGCGTCTACTACAGGGCGGGTGATGACAATCTTCTTGACCTCGCCCGCAGCAAGGGCTCTGACCGCTGCAGCAACTCCAAGCATCGTCTTGCCCGTACCCGCTGGTCCTACACCAAACACAACCTCGTACTTCTGAAGGACTTTCCAATACTGACGTTGACCCTCAGTTTTAGGCTGTACAACCATGCTGGAGGCGACCTTGACATTGGCGCGACTCGCCGCTCGACCTTGAACAATCTCCTGCACTCGCTCCGGGTCCGCGTCCCCCTTACGCCCGATCTGGCGAAGCTGGTTAAGTCCAGTCATGAACTTGCCCCAAGATTCCCGATCCGGACAATCTAACATGAGTTTCAGCCCTTTGACATGAAGGGTAGACCCACATCGAGCCGCTAGCTGATGAAGGTTTCTTCCCTCAGGTCCCTCGAGGGCGGTTAGGGTGCGAGCGCTGTCAATCTTGATAGTCTTGCGAACTTGTGCCATGCGTTTTCACCGAGGGCGTCTGTGCCCACACAATGTTACGCAATAGGCTAAAATGCGTGACTGAAGGCTATCAAGCCCCCATGAAGTTTCTAGGGTGCATTGTAATACCCTTGTTCATGTTGGGACCTACAGTAGAGATACCCGCAGCAAACCGAGGCTGTTTTAGCCCCCGAATGATAAACACAGTCTGCTGCTTTGCCGTAGTAGCCTTGTCAAACATTTGATCGGCGGTGTCCTTGAGGGACTGGTACTCAGAGGCTTTATTCAAGTCTAGGCTAATGCCACCTATGGAATAGCTGTTGTGTGCTAGGATGCCACTAGACAATACGAAATTCTCAGGTCCAGGCACGGATAGATCATAAGCATATTCCTGTGAGGGTGCTTGAATCACATCTTTAACCTTATCTGCATGCCACCGTCCGCCATCAACAATGACAATGTCTTGACCGCTTCTGAGGTCTTCTGCCCTGACTGCGGCAACTCCGTCACCCCATGGAACAAAAAGTCCGTGGTCTCCCGTAAGAGTCACATCTCTCCCGGAAATGGTGGACACTGTGTACATTCTCTGATCCGCCACATGGTGCCGCAACACACATGATACGGGACGCCAAGAGACCTGTCCGGTTGTAGGGTCTACCGTTTCTACCTCTAAAGTGCCTGCTAATAAGCTGTCTCGCAGATCCGACACGCTCTGGTCGTTGTGCAGAGTGTCCCACAAAGACTCTAACTTGATAGAGTGTTGCTGACCGGGGGCTACCCTTACGCTAACCCCCTCGGCTCCAGCAACAGAAAAACCGTTCACCGTCCAGTTTGCCATAAGTGCCATTGCTGCAAGGGAAACTGCCCCATACAGCACTGCCGATGTCCATACACGCTTGCGATTGACAAGGTCCGTGATCGTTGTCAGATCCTCTGTCTCAGGGGGAAACAAGTTGAAATAGTCCAAGGCTGATCGCAAGTACTCATGCAACTCAGCATCCTCCCAAATGTACCCAAACACTTGGTTGTAGGAGCCAATGGTTCCTTCATGCTCTGGAGGTTGGAACCTATAATTTCGGTCGGGACAGTTACTAACCACCAACCCGCTGCGATCCAGTTTGAAGTTGTGATAGTCTGCCACGGTGATGTCATACACCACATCAGCCGTTCCGATATCATAAACCCCTTGAATATCCCGACCTCCAGCGACGGGTTGGTGAGGAAGCAAGTCCTTTGCCTCTAGCTTCTCTGTGGGACTCAAGAATACCCGGTGTCCCGCAGTCATTCGAGCCACACCCTTGTCCGTTTGGACCTGAACCATCCGCTCTAAAGGTGCCTCAATACGGTTGACCGCCTCGATAGTCCTCCACTTCCATTTCCCCTCGGGGGACAAAGACAAAGTTTGGACCAGCCCTTTACCGAAAGCTGTGCGAAGCTTTGAGGCTGGAGCTTTGGGTTGTAGCTTCTCCCACAATTCTGCCAAGGTAATGTGCTGCTCTTTGATGCCTACCCGAATAGTGATAGTCTCATCCCCGTCTAGACAGTTATCCCGCAACCAGATTCTTAACCGCCTGATGAGGTCCTGTTCCTCTGTTGTGTATGTGCTAGCAGTAAGAGCGCTGCTAGCGACAACCGCGAATTCTTGCACTACTACTTGTTGGGGGCTGCCGGCCAGTTCCCTAAAGGTCCAGCGAATGCGATAGTCCCCTGGGGTGGCTCCTGAGGGGACCCTAAAGCTGGCATAATACTCCCCGACGGTGGGATTTTCAGGGGTGCGTGTCGCACTGCCAATTAGAACCTCAGACTCAGGAGGGGTCGGGTCTACAAAGTAGATGGCATAGGTAATCTCATAGGCATTTGCAGGATTGCCACTGCCGTTCTGCAAAAAGATATTGAGATCGTCTCTCGACAAGTCTGTATTAGGAGCAAAGGCGACTGCCATCTAGACCTCAGTTTGTAGTGACATGGATGAGGCTCAATAGGCAGTAGAAGTGTGTATTTGCACCACTGCCCGCAAGCATCCACTGGTCGGTCATCCCAAGCGTTGTCTCTAAAGACCCATTAGCGGGGATCGGAAACACGGCTTGTCCTGGGCTAAGAGCCGCATACAATGTGTTTGCCGACAAGTTGCGAAGAATCAACCCCCGTGCTGTGCCGGGAACATGGAAATGCAAAAACCCATCAATCGGGGGTTCCCCTGCTGTAACTCCAGCCAACTGAGGAGCTGTGCCGTAGACTGCTAAGAACGGTCCCTGGAGCATGAATAGCGTGGGGTCTTGAACGATGATAATTGGGCTGCGATTCACCCAACCAGCCGCAGCCACGTCCCACTCGTCCACAACCAGGTACATGGTTTCCCCGTCATGAGGCAACCCAAGCTTGGCGGGGTCCGTGGGGTCATAGTAGTCATCGGGGTCAAACCGAATAACCGTTTGACCTACAGTGTTGGTATCCGCCCAACGGGAGCCCTTGTACTTGAGAAGGCTAGGGCTAGTGTGGTGCTCCCCCGCATTCACCTGGAACAGTTCAACAGGTGCCGTAAAGCAAGTGTTTAGCACCCTATGAGCTAGGAGCCGATATTTGGTGACTTGAATGTCCACCGGTATCACCAGCTCAACCATGTGCTCAATACGTTTTGTTACCTTAGGCAACCAATTTGGCTTCATTTCGTAGACTCCTTGCGAATTTGGACATCATAGGTAGACCCGTCTAACCCCTTACTGGTAGCGAGCTTCTTAGCCTCAGCCCAAGTCTCAACCTGCTCTCCCGCAACATTTGGAACATAGCCAGAACCCGTGCCGTAACGCTCTCTTTGACGTTTTAGCAACCCCTCATTCTTGGCGCGCATTTGCCCTGCAATACGCCCCTCTTTGGTGGCCCAGCCGTCACCTGCAAACACCATTCCTGGCACGCCATAGACCCGATGTGTGTCATCTTGCCCACAATCAGGACAAGGTTGTGGTACTCCAGCCTGGTTGCTGGGAAGTCGGCACTCAAAAACAACGTCACACGATTTGCAGCGAAAATCATAGCAAGGCATCAGTAATCCCTCACGACTCTCAAGCAGGCAGCCACATGCTTGCAAAGTCTGTTGTGTCCTTCAGGGTCTCGAATATTAGGTGCAGTTACTGTACCTACAGGTTTCCCGAGAAGGTACCCGTCCTGCGATGCCCAATACTCTGCCCCGTTGTACTGCCATCCAGGGCAGCTACACCTTACCCTGAGATGTCGAGAAGACACCTTGCCGGTACCCTCAGCCTTTACTCGCACTTGATGTTTCCCCACTTTGAACAGCCACATGTTGCGGGCAGGATTCACACGGGCTAACTGCGGGTGCAGGGACTCAGCTTTAGCCTGCACCTGGGGGTTGAGCCCCGTTTGAATCTCAGCAATCTTAGCAGATGTCTTAGAGATAGGTTCCCCAAACTCCCGGTCTAGCAACGCGACAATCCCAAACACGCTGCCCGGAGTTACGGGTTGTGCAACAGCGTCAAATCTTTGAAGTGACACTGAAGCATTCTGCTCCCCCAAAGTGCCAAACAAACGTCCATCTTGGATTCCCGAAACCACAAGGTAGTCTTGACGGGGCTCCCACCAAAAAACTAAGGGCTCGGATGCGATCCTCCTCTTGTATCTTTGGGGGTAGGCTTGATACATTTTTCGGTATCTCTTGACCTTGCTGGTGTTCTTAATTTTGCGATATCGAGTCACAGCCCTGCGTTTGATCTGATTTTTGTGTTGTCGGTAATACCGTTGAGCTTTGAGTTTCTCTTGCCCTCGCTGTTTGTGTTGAAAAGCCAGTCTGCAACTACGAGGTCCAGGATCTCTCTCTCCCTCCCACCAACAAGACACAACAATGGCTACCTTAGGCTCCTCTGATCGCAAAACAACGGACAACCCTAAATGGTGGCTGGTGTATTCATACCCGTCTCGACTTTGAATTTTCTTCATAATCGAGTCATCACCTTGAGACTTGGCTTTGCTGTACACTACAGCCAACTCCCTCAGCAAAGCCCTAATATGCACGGCAGTCACAGCCCTCAAGTCCATCCGATATTGTGCATGGGCTGTCAAAATCATATGCCGAAACATACCATCGCCGGGCTCTACCCGTTGACTGTACACGCTAGAAGTTTGAGGGTTCGTGAGGTCCTCCCCCAACTCAACTCGGTCCATCAAGTCTTTGCGTCTTGGAGCTTCCTCTTCAATACGGTCCACCACCTGACATCTACCACCCGGCCAACCCAACTGCGGGTCTAGATCCGCCTGCTTGGACATAACATCCGGAATATTCTTGATGGCTTGATCAAGAGTTTGCAGGTCCGTGCTGGAAATTTGTTTCTTGAGGTCCCTGCGTGTCATGGACGCAAGAGTGTAGGATAGGTTGTTAAGCTCCCGATCAATATCATCCAAAAGACTTGGAACTCCTATAATCGCATCTCCTGCAACACTATAGATGTGCTCCTTTGCTTTCGAATCCTCAACTTGTTGAAGGACTGAGTGCAAAAATTGCCTAAGCCGGTGTGTCGAAATTCTGGTCTTCGACACACCGGCTTGGAGGACTGAAAGATCGATTTGTCCGGATTCCTTTCGCATTCCGTCCCTCAAGGCGACTTACACAAAGGTGAGCCTATAGGGGAATTAGCAAAGAAAACCTAATTATCCACTAGAGGGGAGGTTTTTGTCTTTGTCTTAAACAAAGACTTAGTGATAGTTTCTCCATCTTGAGGTTCCACAAGGTCTACCGGCTCTTTGGGTTTCGCGGAGTCCTCGCGTTTAGGAATTCCCTTGGTAGAAATATTTGTTGCCACAACAAGATGGTCATCCCCGTCAGAAACAACACGAAGTTTCTTGGGAGGTTCTTTGGCTTCCTTGTGAATGCCCTTAGTGATAGGTGCTTTCGACACGTCCACAAAGTCTTGCTCTGTTTTGATGGACGTGCGAGAGTTAGTCTTGGCAGACCGAATCTTGGGAGTTGAGCCCACATCAGAGGGAGTAGTCTTAGCAAGATCATTCTGAATCGGACGACTGGTTGAAACCCAACCTTTTTTGACAAGTGCCTCAAAGCTGGGGAGGAAGTCCTCCATCTCTCCAATTTGAGCCTTTTTTCCATCAAAGGAAATTTCGGCGCCTACAGAAACAGGCACGGACTCAGCCCCTGCAAATCTGCCCAGCTTGAAATTTCGGGTAGCATAATATTTAGACACTAGAATCCTCCATCGTAAGTACTGTGACTAGCAACTGCGGTCACTATACCGAAGATGAAAAAGTCCTTCGGACCTCCCAAAGTAAAACTTTGTAGGGTTAAATCGATAACATCCGTGGATAGAATTGCCTTGGGGAGCCCATCAACTAGAGCTAGTAAAGTTCCTTCCCCCCGCGAGAATAGGTCTGGTGCTTCTAATGCTTGCCATAGATGCTCCTCACGGGAGGAGCCTATAGAAGGACTATTGTTTTGCACGAGATAGCACTTCAAGAGTGTGTGTCAAAGCCTCGCGAGACTTCTAGTTCTCTGCAAGGTTAGCATTGAAATCCTTCACGACCCGTTCCAAAGAAGCCTCAAATTCTCGATAAGATCCAAGAACTCCAGCCCCTTTTAGAATTTTTACCATACGGGTTTGAAGTTCTTGAACTTTGGCTCTAGTCTCACTCTTCATAAGCGATTGAACATTTCTAGGTCCTTAAGTGCTGCCTGAATCCTTTCCATGTCTCCCCTCGAAATACTATAACACCCACTAAAGATTTCGCAAAGTAGGACAACCTAAGCTGCTACTCAGCCCACCTTTCATGAAAGCAAATTTCACAAGTATTTCGAATCAACTCAGAGCTAGTCTTCCTACAGGAATTGACAACAGAACAACTAAACTCCGCTCCCCCCAAAAACTAAGGGGTGTGGGGGAGATCGAAATCTCACCCACACCCCTTCTAAAACCCTAAAGACTTAGGATGCGCGCTTAACGTTGTTGATCACAACCCCAGGCTGCACAACCTTCAAAGCCGCTGCCCCGGCATCACTGGCTACAACAACCAAGATTTGGTTGCCTACATCCAAGTTTAGGTTTGCTGCGGTAGAGCTAAGAGTAGTGCTGATGGAAGTGTTGGCCGCCATCGTGTTGGTCAAAGCCAAGGAAGTTGTGGTGCCTGACAACAGGAAGTCCGCAGGTGCAATCAACCCAAAGGTGGAGGTAACGTCTGGGGATGTCGTCCAAGCCGCAACAGTGCAACGCCGATTGGCGTTTGCAAAGTCCGCAATGGCCCGAACTTGACCGACGCCAGTACCACCCGTGATCACAATAACGTATCCGTTAAAGTAGTCATCAGCTTGAACAAACGGGGCACTGTTGGGGAGGTCAAGGGTAGTAGCAGCACCCGCAGCAGCAGTTCCTAGTGCCCACCAGCCCGCAGCAACCACAACATGTGAGACGTTGGCGTGAGCATAGGCTGCAAAGCCTACTTTGATGCTTGTCACAGTGGACTTGTAAGGGACCGGGAAGCTAGCAATACTGCAAGCTCCTGCACCGACAGCATTGTCGGCTGCAATGCTCCAACTCACGGGAACCGTGTAGTCCGAAGTAGACTTAAACTCCGCAGTTACGCTGCCCGCAGTAATCAAGGATCGAATCTTACCGCTGCTGTAGCTCAAAGCTACAAAGTCTGTGAAGGGAAGCTCCATCGTGGAAAGAGCCCCCAAATATGCAGGCATACCAGACTCGCCAGCAAACAACTTCTGCTTCTGCCACTCAGGAATGCCAGAAGGGAAAATGTCATCCAGCAAAAGCTTGTTGGAGCTTGTGTTAGTAAGCTTGAGAATTAAACCATAAACTGCCATGTGACCCTCTTGACACCCGTAGTGTCCTGTGTGTTACCGGATAGTCGCACCATCGTGCCGTCACCCGAACCGTCGAGGGAAAATCCCTCTCAGTGGTCATACTATACCACCACCTAATTGGAATGCTTTATAGGGCAATTATGAGCTAAGCACTTTTACGCCAAATGTCTATCAGAGGCTTTACCCTCGCGGACATCTGCAGCGAGACGTGTCCTTGTTTCGCCTGCTCCAAGTACTTTCCTAGCTCTTGTTCCACATATCCCCTATCAGGGCACATGCGAAAATAGGACATGGACGTGAACTGGCCTAACATCCAAGAGGGCACGGAATCTATCTCGGACCCCATCCAAACTAGCATAGACAACGTCAATCCATATCCCCGCAGCTCAATTTTTGTTCGACCTTCAGACCGGGTAGGCAACAAAGCAACTAGAGAAGGCAGAGACAGCCACCAAGGGGCATGCGGCAACACTGCTGGAACCAGCCCAGCTACAACCCACCACTGAGGCTCTAAATACTGAGAGACAAATGAGAACGTCCCCATGTCTTTCTGGTCCATGACATGTTGCAACTCATGGGCGAGAACCAAAGCATATCGTTGAGGGTTTCCTTCCACATCCTTCCTAGATGGGAAATAGACCGTTTTTCCGAGGGTGGTAGTATATCGAGTCATAAAGGCAGGATTGAAAAATAACACCCAGCCTAGGATTCGCATTAGCCAGCTTTCATTCTTGTAGGCTGATCTTACCCCCATACTGGCAGCAACTGCTTGCATGGATCTCCAAAGTTTGAGGTCTCGATTCATTGTAATACTCTCCCTGCAACCCACCCTGTAATGCCGCCTAAAACAAGACCCCCTCCAACAAGAATGACCACTTGCCAACGAGGAGTGCGATTTGCCAAATCTTGCTCGAGAGAGCTAATCTTTAGCCCAAGCCGACTGCGATCTTGGGCAAGGACCCCTATCACCCTCTGCTGGTCTGCCAAAGACAACTTCAATCCGTCAACGGCTTTCAAGGCGGTATCCCGCTGCTCGATTGCCTGGTCCCTTGTTGCCCGCAGAGCAGGAATTAGCTTAACCTGTTCAGCATTGGATGCACAGAGGTCTGCCGTTGTGGTAGGGATGAGATACCCATCATCCCAAGCTGGGCTGTTTCGGCAAATCCACAACTTACTGGGGTTTGTTCGACAACCCCCCCAGGTCAAGGAGGGCATTAGCAGTGTCATCCCTATCAGTCCCACGGTCACTTGTTTCCACAGGCTTAACATTTTGAGCCTCCTCAAGAGCATGATCTTGATCCTCAGCCTCACGGGTTACTTGATCGACATCCTGTTTTGAGGGAACCTCAATCACGGGGAGATGTACAGGGTCTGACACTGGAGACACACCCACGGGTTTAGGAGGCTCAGGCTTTTTCGTCAATAGCCACAAACCCCCCGTACCCAAGGCAACAGCAAATGCCATAGCCCATTTGTCATAGGGTGGTGGAAGCAACCCCTTGTACCCAACGTACCACAAAGCCGTTAGACAGACGGCAATCATAAACAGTCCAAGCAGAATGTCCATAATTAAGATCGCTTAGCCGCACTCAAAGGCTTAGGAGTAAAGGACGTGTCTCGCTCAATACCTTGAAGTCCTGGAATAATCCGACCCCCAATTCGTGCAGGGAGGCTTTGAAGCTCACGAAGACTGAAGTACCCTAGCTCGCCCATGCCCGGGTGGATCTCAACCCAACCAAAGAAAGTATCATTTCCATCAAACTCAGTAGCAAACCAAGTGCCCGCTCCGTAAGCGTTGAAAAACTTTACATATGCTGTAGGGTCCTTAGACTTCTCCTGTGAATACAAAGGAGGCAGTCTCTTTCGGTCCATTGCAGTCAACAACATCTGCCGAGCGGCTGTTTTAAGACGAGGGTGGTCTTGTCCAGCCCTGATAAACTCTCGCATGTCCTCACCAGACAACCCCTTTGGCAGCTCCCAGTTAGGATCCTCCCATTGGTATCTCTGGTTGTATGCCATGTTCTTGGGGCGTCTTTCACGAACCAGCGCACGCCAACCACCGCTACTACGCAGAGACTCTTTTTGCAGAAACTCTTGTAGGAACTCACGGGACTTCAAGGTCTTGACAACGTAATCCTCTCCGTTAGGAGACCCCTGAATGATCATCAAATGAGCTTTGGGATCTCGCTTTAGGGCATCCAATCGCCCAAACGGCACCGTCTGGTCCTTTGCCGTTTTCTGACTTGCCAACAGCCCTCGCCATCTGCGTGCAGCACCCAAGGGGTCTAACCCAAACCTCAAAAGAAGCTTGGTCACCAAGCCATGACGCCCGTCGATCAGGTCTAGCTCCTCTTTGAAATCGCGCATGTCAGAGATCGAAATAGTCACAACGTCATTTCGTCTGTAGATTGGCGTGTCAGGGGAAAGCTCCCGGAACTTCGTGTACCCTTTCTCTAAAAGAACTTCAGCAATGCCCTTTTGAAGGTCCAAGTCCGCCACTACGGGCATTGTAGGGTCAATCCCGCTGTGGAAGGTACACTGCCGCCAAATGTAAGCGTAAATCCCTTGCTTAGGTTTGGCACTGCGAAGCTTACCTCCGCGACCGGACAGCACCTTAAAGGCTTGCTCTTCATTGTGTGCGACAGACCTAAGAATGTCACTCACAGCTTTAGACACTTCTGGAAACAAGGGAGCAATCATCAAAACACCTCTACCATGCGCGACTATAGAGAGAAATACGATTGCCGTAATCCAAGAATGAACTTACACAACGATTTTTGGGTTGAGCCTTTCAAGATTCACCCTCGCCTGACAGGACATAGCTTTGAGAATGTTCTTTCTAGCACTAACATCTCGGACTACCAGAACAACCTTCGCAGGTTTTTTCTCGCTTGGGTCATGAAGCAAGTCTCACAAAATCCTGACACCACTTACATGATAGAGCTTTGCCAATCCCGATCCGTGATGCGGGACATGTCTCAAATAATCTATGAGCTTCGGGACATCTGTATGGTCCTTGAAATGACGCTACTGGCTACAGAATCCAAGTCTCATAGACTACAGGTTGCTCTCAATAACCACGTCTATCGAGGGCGTGACCAGTTCACCACACTGGTTTTTTACAATGAAGGGAATGACGAAATCTTTCGAGGATACCATGGAACCACAATCCAAGAAAAGCATGTAGACAAAGTCCTACAAGGTCTTAAGTCTGAGGACCCTCTTGACATGGCTTACAGCCAAAGATACCTAAACGATGAGGCAGTGGAACTGCTAGATCTAGACGGGCGACTTATTGCCACAGTCCCCGTCGATCTGAACACTCTAGGCTAAGCCCAATGAGATATCCAAGAGAGCCATCGCTCTTGCTCAGGAGATAAAGTTCGACCCTCGTCAGCTACAGGGGACGTGTGGAGAACCCCACCATGAAACCACATTTGACTAACGGTGCTACCGGGCGGACACCTTGGCTTGCCTCTGTACAAGTGACTTACCGCAGGTCCTCTAGCCCCGCAGGTTACCCAAGTCATCCTCTTCCCATCTACAAGAACGAATCTAACAAGGGCTCTGTCAAAGGTGTGTGCTAGCGAAAGCTCTTTCCAACACAAAAACCCCCGAGGAAAGGGCTTAACCTTGTCGGGAAAATTTGTTGGAAACCGGGTTCGCATGTTCTACTCCTTTGTCCACACCAGGATCGGCTCAGGAGGACGGGCTTTGCCAAATCGACTCAAAGGGTAATACCAACGTGTCACCTCTTTGAATCCCAATCTCCTAGCCGTGTTGAGGGTGTCCTGAACCAGTGGAATCACCTTACGCCCGCGACGGACATCAGCAATGTTGATCACTAAGTACCCTCCAGGCTTTAACACTGCATAGGCATTAGCCAACATGGGCTCCAAGAACCCTGCCAACCAACCTTGGTACCCGTCCATTTTGTAGGACTGTTCACCGCCCGCGTATTTCTCAACATCCCAATAAGGAGGGCTGGTCAGCACCAAGTCTACAGACAACTTTGGAAAATCCCTTTGTGCCACTCCCTGTAGAATATCCGCTTGGGGGATGTCAGGGTGCAACCTAGACAAGGACTCAAACATCTGCCTTAGTCCCTTGACCGTGAGTGGGCTAGGTTCAGTTCCAACATATTGACAACCGGCTGCCAGAACCCCCAACAAACGCCCGCCAAACCCAGCACAGGGGTCCCACACCCTTCCGCCAGACGGGCACAGGTGCTGAGTAATAGCCTTGGCTACAGAGGGACGCCAATTTGCAGGAGTTCGATTCCCGCCGTAGACAGACAGGGCCGCTCTCATGTGGCTCGGAGTCACCCACAAGCTAGACTGAAGTTGCGACTCAATCACTTCCCTAAAGGAGGCATCCTCTCCAAAGGTCTTCAGCGCACTCAAACCCTTTGTCTCCGTGGCATACCTGTGAGGGTGGAACCCGTTGCAGAAAGAAAGCCCGTGGGTAGACTGCCTAAAGACATGCCCCTCTGTAATGGGCTCTTGGTATCTCTTCAATGCCTTGTAAGTGTTTAGCACCTCGTTGTCAGGCAATACCCGTGGAAAGGGGAACCCCAAACTCCGATAGATAGCCACAATTTCAGAAACCCAGCGGGACTGGCGAGTTGAATCCAAGGCTCGCCATTGATCACCCCGATAGTAGGTCAAGCGTTCCTCTGAGAGGTGTTTCACATCGGGTGGAACCATGGATTCCCCAACCACGCGGGATCTCCAAGGCTCAGGAATTTTGTAGGCTGTATCAGGCGTGACCCAAGGCAAAATGCCCTCAAAGAATGTTGACCAGCCCGTGTGCCTCAAGGTCATGATTCCCAAATGCTCACCCGCCGATTTCAAAACCCAAGCCAGACCCGTGGCTTGCTCTACGGCTTGCACAACAGAAGGAAGATCCAGTAGAGGATAGTGCAGAACGATAGATGCCGTCTCCCCTAAGGTCCCATCGTCCAAGTACCAGTAGGCGATAGACTCCCAAGTGAGATTCTGAAATACCTCTAGGGGTGGGGCCTTAAGCCAACTGCTTGGGACAGTGCCTCGCAGATGGTCCCGATAGAACAAGTCCCGGAACTTCCTAAAGGCTGGATGAAACACCGTGTTGAATGAGTACTCTAGGTGAATACGTCCATTAGACTTGACATTGTAGCGAGGGGTTAGCTTGCAAGCCCAAGCACCCAATCTTGAGTGAACTGCCTTGATGTATCCGTATTGCTTGTAGCTGTGCCCCAACACAAACCGATTCCGACCGGACTTTGAGAAAGCTATTGACCCGTCCCCGAGTAAAACCCCTGTCAACATGGGAATCAGATTCTCGGGCATGTCCACAAGCCCATGTCTCTGCCACTTGGCTACAGGGGGGACTCCTAAAGCACGCAGTCGTTGAAGTACTGGGTATTTACTACACCCGTACTGAAGTCCAATCTGTGTGGCAGTCAACATCTGTTTGGTATACAAGTCCACTAGGCACTCGTCAGTCAAATCCAATATCGTAGTTCCGCCCCTAAGTCGGAGTCTCTCTGTTACAGTCACCGTAGGAATACCAGAACGCTTGCGCCACTGCGAAACACACACGTCACTGCAGCCCAACATTTCAGCGATCTGCTTATCGGTTAGGCAGTCTTCATGGTAGAGCTTGGTTAGCTCTTGTGCGGTTATTTTACGCTTTGCCAAATCAGCACCTTATCATGGTTGCGGGAGGCTTTACCAAAGTTCCTACGAGTCATCTCTCGCGTAGATTTCAGAACAAACCCAGACTCCCCTAAAGCCTTAGACCATATAGATACCAGAGGAATTACCTCCCCCTTAACCGTGGCATCTTGCATAACCAAGACAAGGTGCCCATAGAGGTCTAGACACTCTCGGCACTTGCGAGCAAAGGGGTACACAAAGTCCTGAATCCAGGAATCCAAAGACACCGGAGGTTGTTCGGCATACTGTTCAACCTCCCAGTAAGGGGGGCATGTCAGAATCATCTGAGCCTTGCAAGAATCAAGGTCTAGAAATGACTGGTTTCTGATATCTGCGGACCCCCCAACCATCTCAACAGCCCGTGTAGAAATCTGATGTAAAGCTGTAGCTGTCTCACTCCAAGACTCAATCCCCAGGTAGGAACGTCCTGCCACAAGAGTTCCTAACAACCGCCCTCCCCATCCTGCACAAGGGTCTAGCACAAGACCTTCTGAAGGGCAGAACTCCCGCACTAGGGCACAGGCCACCGCAGGTGGGAAATGTCCGGGGGTTCGGTTCAAGACCGTGAGGTTAGATCTCAAACCACTAGGACTAAAGTCCAAGTTCTTCCATGTGAACATGGTAGCTACAGTGCGTCGAAGCCGGACAGGATTCTCAAAGGCCCCCACGGCGCTGAATGTGGCAGCATGGTTTCTTGTGTTGTACCTGTGTGGCATGTAGGGATTGAGGAACCGAATCCCTGCGGCACTGTGGGGATAGCTGAGGCTGTCGTGTTGGTATTGGCCTAGAAGCTCTAATTCCCTTCGAGCTTTAGAGTCGGGAAGTAGATCTGGATAGGGAAATCCTTGCTTGGTGTAGTACGACACTGTCCGGTCAATCAGGGTGTTCAAGTTGTCTGGACTGAGTTTTGCTACATAGGTTGGTGTCAGTCCCCCCAGTTCAATCTGAAAGTCAATAGTCTCAGAGCCTAGTAGGTCTGAAACCTTAAAGGGGGTTTGAACAGTCAAGTCTCGGTAAGACTCCCAATGAGTGTCCGACCCGGCCCGATAGCTGAAGCCTCCTTTAGGCATAACAGGCTCAGGGACCCGGAACACAGCCTCCACAAACAATCCTAGGGGGTCTAAGCCCAACAACCAATACTCGTCAACATGACTGGGGGCTCGCACCCAAGTCCAACGCCCGTCAGGATTTGGTCTGCGTGCCCTCACGTTCACATGGGTTCCGTCCTCATCCAGAAAATCGTGCGGGCTGTTAGGAATGCGTAGAGCCACATGGTCAGACTGTGGGTGTAGGATTGCATAAATACGTTCCCCAAGCTTTCCTAGACTGTTTCGCTCATACAAGGTTGGGTCAACTTTCCTCCTCGGGTTTGTTCCCAGCCCTTTCAAGACTTGGAACTGACGATTGAGCACCCCCAGTGTGGATGGGTCCAATTCATAGGGGGTGCTGTCATACTCACGGGATGTTGGATTCTGAACCTTCAGCCGGGTTGGGAGTTTGCTTGACGGAGTCAACCAACCCATCTCGATGCAAGCGCCATCCCGACTGAACCCAAGCATAAAGGTGTTGTCCGCTGGGCTCAGTTGAAACTTCCAGAATCCCTCTGCAGTCCTGCGGGCTGTTTTAACCGATACCTTGCCCAGCACTAAATGAAGTGCATCAAAGGGCGACTTGTTGCCATGGAGGCTGGTCATGTCCTGAGCATCTGGGTAGAGATACAGAAAGAGTTTCTCCCCAACACGCCCCCACCAAGATGTGCTACCCAGAGGAATGCTGGCGAGATCATCAATCCCAGAGGATCTCTGGTTTCGCCTAGTCTTTAGGTTGTCAGAGAGGGTGAGAGGGCGTAAGACCACAGGCTGGCAAGTGTCGCAGTAGCGACGAGTGCTCTTAAGGGACTCATCCCTGTAAGGGTTGGAACACCCCCTACAGGTCTTGTTACGGGACAAGTCCCTACAAGACTGACACCGGTTATTGCACTCCCCGTCAAGGACAGGAAAGGATGTGCGGCACTTGATACAGGTACGATTCTTCATACCGTCAGTCTAGCACGCAATTTGAGAGGTGTCAATAACCGTAGGGGATTGAGCCAAAGATTTTTATCCTGTGAGTCGGCTAACGGGCCCTGCCAATATTGCCTAGGTCTGTTCGTAAATTTATGACTGGGTTTTTGGCTTGTGCAAAAACAGAAAACCCGGCAGGGTTGCTGCCGGGTTTTCCTTACTGATTACCGCTGCTTATCAGTTTAGCGGGTGACGCTCAATCGTGCCAAGCCACGTGGATTTGTGCAGGCAATCCCCAGGTTCTCAAACATGCTGAACCCGATGGTACGAGCACTTGGGTTGTCCGCAGAGAGCACTGTCAGGTCTTGTCTCACAGGGATGCGTCCGAAGAACTCCGGCGAGCAAGTCAGATACACGGTACCTGCGGGAACCAAACGGCTTGAGATCACCGCTGCCTGCCACAAGTTGCCGATGATACCGCTGTTCAGCAACACCCGCTGGGTCTCAGGATCCAAGATATCGCGACCGAACTTGCGGAAGTCCGCATAATCGGCTGCGTTGATGAAGATGCGCTCAACCTTAAGGTCGTGCTTCTCAATCTCTTGGAAAGCATCTGCCAACACGCCGCTGCTGATAGGGGCAACAACCGAAACCGTCTGGTTCAGACCCGTCACCGAGTCATAACCATTGGTTGCAACTGCATCCATCACTGCGAAGGCCCTCTCGTCTTCCGCTGCTTGGATTTCCACGCGACCAAGCTCTTGAGCACGGTCGATCAGATCGAACCGACGCTCCTGAACTTGAGTCAGAGGAATAGTGGGCAGCGAGGCAATCTCAAACAGAGGAACGTGAACACGACGGGGCTTGGTGACGGAGACGATAGACTCGCCTTCCTCGCCTACCACATACGCAGTAACGTCTGGGTCCTTGTCATAGATTGGAAGTGCTCCTTGGGGCAGGTTTTCCACCAGGAATGCCTTACGGCATACCGAGGTGTAGTCCCGACGACTGCGGAGGGGTTGGGTCATGCTGCTCGCCAGCATTGCGCGGCCCTGTGCGGTGCTCATGTTTTGTTCGATCAGTTGCTGACGAACAGAGTTAGATACGTTAGCCATGTTCGTCTCCTTAGATCCGCTGATCGTAGATCAGTTCTGCCATCGTGCTATCGGGGATAGCCTTCAGGATGCCAATATTTGTTACAGCCGACTGGCCGTTCTCCAACTCCGAGAAGTTGTAAGAGCCACCAGCGGATGCACCCAACAGCGAGTTAGCTGTTGCACCCTGACGGGTAGGCATCAGATAACCGTTGCGGCTTGCAGCCAAAACCTGCCCAACCTGGTACACGATTGCTACACTGTCAGCGATGCCGCCGTTGATAGCAATCAGAGTCTTGGTCTCGTACAAGGCATTGCCGTAAGTACCCATTCCACTGACATAGGTCCCACGACCCGAAGCAGCGGCTGGAAGGTTCTCAAAGGCGTTGCCATTAGCGTCATTCATGAACACGCCCACTGGGAGCACGCTTTGTTTGACACCAGCATCCAGACCTTCCTTAGGTCCGCCAATATAGTATTGACCGACATCAGGACGGGAGAAAGCAACAGAACCACTAAGGCACCCGGTAAGGACGCCGAAGATAGCCGCGTCGACCTTACTGGAGATGGTGCCCGCCGCGGTGATAACGGGAGGGTTTGTTTGGGTAAAGGAATCGGTGGTCAACAACCCTGTAGAGTTTTGAGTACCCTTGTACATAACTCGCAGAGCGGAAGACGACTCGGTCCACTGACCACTAGACTGTCCAAGTGCCATGAGCACTCCTTGTTCACAGTGTGTGATAAGTGAATGGGGTCCATTCCCCATTCGTCTCGACGGAAAATCCGTCAGCGACCATCTCAGGTAGAACTTCCACCTTGCTTGATCATCTAATAGGTTTGGTTTATAGGGAGAAATATGAAACAAAAACGAAGAAGGGGGGAAATTTCTTTCCCCCCTTCCCCAAAGCCTTTACCGGTCTGTCTTAGAACAGGTCTTTCAAGCTAGGGGCGGTTTCCCACAGTGCTTCCAAAGCCTCTTCAGGACTCTTTTGACTGGCTACTCGAATACTTCCCAAGGTCTTGGGAGATGCGGGATTCTTGCCAGCCTTAACTGCTCGCATGGCTGCTTGCTTAGCAGCTTGCTTCTCTGCCTCTTCCTCGGCTTCTTCCGCAGCAGTCTTTCCATAGAGTTGTTGAAGGCTATTATCCCCTGCAACCATAGACATGGGGTCTAAGCCATCAAAGGAAACCTCATAGGCGGTCTTGCCCTCCTTCTCACCCTCTTCCTCGCCTTCGTCAGGCTCATCCTTATCGGCTTCGCCCGCAGTCTTACCCTCAGACTCAGACTCACCTTCAGATTCGTCCTCAGACTCGTCCTCAGACTCACCTTCAGATTCGTCCTCAGACTCACCATCTTCACCAGCCATCTTAGCCAGGATTCCAGCGACGCGAGATAGGTTTTTCTCAAGGCGAGCAATACGACCCTCCAGAGCCGCCGTGTGATTGAGGCTAGCGGTCTTAGCAGCCTTTTCCTCTTCCTCTGCTTCCATGGTAGCGAGAACGGCTTCAGCATCAAAGTCGTCAAACTCTTCTGGGCTTAGTCCTTGGCTATCATCCAAATCCAAGGCATCAAATTGATTTGGATCATACGAGGCTGCATCCCACTCTAGTGGAGCAATAGACATGTCATCGTCCAAGTCTAGAGCATCAAAATCTAGGCTATCAAAGTCGTCCGACTCGTCATCCAAGAGAAGGCTGTCATCCGACACCTCACCCAAATCAAGGTCCAGGTCATCGCTGAACCGGCTCAAGCTGGCATCAACCCGGGACTCATCCCAGTCCATCATAGCAAGAGCTTGGCTCTCCACCTGATCTTCCGAAGCCGTAGGACCTAGTAAAGACTCAGCAAGCTTTACGCACTTAGCTGCACGACGAAGTGTCGCTTGACGGGCAAGGGCTGCTTCGCGAGGCATAGCAGGCGGGGGCACTGGGTTGTGGGGTCCTGGATCTGGATCCTCAGCCCAACTGGAGGTATCTCCATTCTTGTAGGCATCCTGATCAGGGTCTGCCTTAGCACTTGGATCAATAGGCATTGCTGGGGGGGCACCTGCGGTGCGCCATGTGGTACGTTGACGACTCATCACTACTCCTCGCGGCTGCGCCGCAAATTAGAAATTACCGTTCGCACTTGCTGCACTTCCTGATGAGCTTGCAAAATTTTGCCAATCCTCACCAAGTGTTGTTGGTCTTCTCGACTTAGATCCTTTCCAAGTACTTGACCACAGCGCAACAAATAGTTTGTCTCCTGACCGTCACTCAGAGGACCTACAAGCATCGCGGCACGATAATGTGTCCCCGGCACTTTCAAACCCTTTTGAGCCTCTAGACTCGCTAAATGGTCAACCCATTCAACTACAGGATAGCGAGCCATTATCAAAGCATTCACTGAACTACGATACCCTGCGGACCTCACAAGGCTCTCATTTGTGTCACTAGCTAGGTCTGCTTGGTCTGGGCGGGTCTCAGTCTTACCTTTTAGCTTGTCTCGAATTTTCTGGTCCGCTTTGTCTAAGATGTACTTCTCAGCATCATCAACAAGCTTATCCAGAGGCTCTTTGTCCTTGGGTTTCTCAGTTTCAGCCTCGGGCGTTGCTTCAGTCTCTGAGTCACTAAAGAAGCCCTCGGCGGCTATTTTGGCTTGGCGTTGTGATTTATTTGGGTCTGCCAACCATTCCTTAGGCACTTCAGACAAAATGGCTTGTGCCTTGCGAGAAATCTGACTTGGTAATTGAGAGGGCTCTAGAATGTTGCGCATAACAGCCCCCTTAAAGGCAGGGACTTCTACCCACGAGGCTTCAATGAAGTGAACGCCTCCCCCTGGTGCCGTGTGGTGACCACAAAGCTCTACAACCTTAGCGTTGCGACCTCTGTGGTCAAGGAATCGCCCACCCTTGCCGTAGCGAACATGTTCGCAAAGGGCAGGTTCATCTGTTCCTACGTTGCCACACTGAGTACAAATACTGAAGTCGATTTGACAGTTGTGGACTGCAATACCTTCAACGGTATAGCTGTGATGATCCTCTACCTCTAAGTCATAGACAAATCCCTGGAAGGACGTGGAGGATAGCTTGGATACAGGGAGCTTGTCATAGTGCCCTAACCCTAGAGGTCGGATCAACAAGTCCCCCAAATGCAACTCACCAGCCATTTTCTCAATGAATGCTTCAGAACCATCCTCTTGAGGAACAGCCACAAAAAATGGGTGGTTGGCAGTAGCCTTGATGGTGCGGGAGAGCCCTTGAGCTTCAACCTCTACGATGTTCCACAAACCCTCTAAGGCTTGACGATTAACAACTCTGCGAATATGTCCAAGGTGTGTGACAACCTTATCATCGGGGCTTACAGACTCGATAGGAACTAAAGTGCCATCGAACAACTTGACCAAAGTTCCAGACATGAAACAACCCATCGAAAGGGTTGTCAGCCTTTGACTAACAATGTCCGCAACTAGCTCGGTATTGGATCGGGCGGTCGCTACCAGAATGTCCACATAGACTGTATCCCCCAAGTCCCGTGCAACCACGTCCAAAATTCGACCTTTGGAATGCTCCAGGACTTGGTGATGCTCTAGGTAATTCTGTCCCCCGCGAAACGTAGGGTAGCTTTTTAGGAGCACCCGACGTTCAAACCCGTCGTTGTTGCCGTTAGCATACTTCTCTGTCTCAGGGGTGATGCGAAAGTCCCGATACAGACGATTGATCTGGCGAGTTCCTTCCTGAATCAGCCCTGTCTCAACCCCAGGCACTTCCTCTGTGTCTACGGATGCCACAATAGTCACATGAGTCAGCAAATACTTAGTAAGGTCTAAGGGCTCCCCTAGAATACTCTCAGCCTGTTCTGAGATATTAGCACTGAGGCTCTTAGTCGTAGCCGCCGTGCGAACGCGATTCCACCCCCTACCTGTGATAGAGGGGTGTTGAACAATCGCCTTAGCATAACGCATCATAGCCATCAGGACACCCCGAGCGCGTGGTGGTTTAGAATGTCGTCAACACGGGCTAAAAACAAACACTTATGACAACCTAGAAGCCTTACCGACTTGCCGTTCTCTCTCATGTACACCGTAGGTGCCAGCACTTTGTTCGCACATCGCGGGCACAGGTATCGCTTGTCAGCAAGCTCAGCACTAGTGGCTCGGTATTTACGATCTAAAGAGGCCCAATAGACCGCAAGAACAACTCGTTGCCGAGAGGTACGGTTCATGAGCAAATCCCCAATCTACAGTTCGTAGCCGTGGCTGGCTTTCTTGCAAGCACAAGACTTGGCATTTTCTCCAACAGGCAGGGCTGTTGCAGCATCCTCCTCTTTAGCAATACGAGCCAAGATTTCATTGGCGGCTTTCATCAACGTCTTGACTTCGGTCAGACTGTTCTTAGAAGCCATTCCTAGAACCTCGGAGTTTTCCTTCTGGTCCCCTAAAGGAATCACGGCAGGACTGGAAGCAGCAGGCTTCTCAACGGGGGTCGTGGGTTTGCCAATGTCAGAAGCCTCGGAAGCCGTGACCAAGTTTCCATCTGCATCACGCAGAACCCCGGCCGTCTTTTCAACAACCTCTGCCAGCATGTCACATCGGGCTGCAAAATCCTCTGCAATTTTTACAGGCACACCAAGCCGTCCAGCTTCTTGTGTGAACAGATCCGCAAGGCGGTCTAGATCCGCAGTAACTTGCAAGGCACCCTTTCGCGAAATACTCATCTCTACACTCCCAAGCGGAGAGGCACTCCGCAAAATATCCAAATGGGTAGATCCCCTACCTAAATTGGTAGGACTATAGGAAGAAATACTAGCCTTGACATTGAACAAGGGAGGGTCATTACGCTTTAGGAGTTCCTCCCAAGGACTCTCAGAAGTCTTCACATGCTGGAGCAAAGCTTTATGCTGGTCTCGCAGCTTTGGGTATTTCAGCATTTCTTCGATCCAGGATCTCGCCTCGTGGTCCCTAACTTTCTTGGCTTTGCTTTCAGCATTCCCCTGCCCCCAGCCAAAGTCTGCCGCCTCGATATGCTCTTTGACCTTGTTCTGCATACTTTTTACAGATTTGTCTAGGTGTTCATTGTATGCTTTAGCCTGTGTGTTGGTAGGAGGTTCTTCCGAACCATCGTCAGCCTCTTGCTCTCTCTCTGCCAGATACTCGTCCCTGGTTTTCCTCTTTCCCTTTCCGGTAAGAAATTCTGGCATGCCCATCTTAAGGGACATTTGCAAGGTTTGTCCCAAGTGTTGTCGAATCCAAGTCTTGCCTGCTGGGTGCATGCTAACTCCCAACAGAGCATCACACAAAGGTCCGTTAGCTCCCTCGCTGCCCCCGAGGGACTCTGTCAGCTCCTCGTTGGTCATGCTTTCCACTAAGGCGTCCATCTGAGTGCTTTCTACGACATGGTTTAAGTCAAAGGACCCATCCTCTTTCAAAACGTCTTTTACTCGACCGCTTCGAATCAGTGCCTTTGCAAAGGGCTTGATGTGCGGCGCAGGGGTGGGAGCACCTTTGATAGGCTTATCCAATGCTACACTTGTAAGATACATGTGGCTCTTGAGGGCATTACTTCCCTCAAGGTCTGACGCTTGGAGACTCTGCCATAAATCCTCAAGAGTGTTTGGGTCAAGGTGCTTGATCAAACTCTCGGACAGTTTGCGAGGGTCTTCCCCACCCTCAGAAATAAGAGTCTTAGGATAGAGGGCTTTCTTAAGTGCAGTGCTTTGAAACTTCTTGGGCAAATTTTTGGAGGACAAAGCTTTGATGTACTCCGGGTGTCCTTTCTCCCGGGCACTTTGAACCCGACCCAATGCCTCAAGAGCCTTGTTGAAGTCCTCGAGGTCCCCCGCATCCATGTTTGAAATATCCGGCACCCCCTCTTTCAAGGGGACGCTCAGCTCTTTAGCAAGGTCCTCCAACCCTTTTGTTGTTAGCAGCCCACCCAAGGACTTCCAACGATCTCCTGTGGCATTGCTCTCGGAGATTGGCTCCGACGAGGGTTCTGGAGTTTGGGGTTCTGGAGTTTGGGGTTCTGGAGTTTGGGGTTCTGGAGTTTGGGGTTCTGGAGTTTGGGGTTCTGGAGTTTGGGGTTCTTATTCAT
>JACCEC010859931.1_pt1 | contig 48676 bp, 43 predicted proteins | sample 7450121 | NCBI WGS metagenome assembly JACCEC01 (sample SAMN15323455, study PRJNA562643) | freshwater metagenome | isolation source: river surface water | place: USA:Blue River Watershed | collected 2017-08-18 | reverse complement strand
TGACCTGTCGGAACCGGCCGGGTACTGTGCCGCCCATCATGCGTATCGTTTTTCTCGGCGCGCCGGGTTCCGGCAAAGGTACCCAGGCGCAGCGTCTGGTCGAACGTCACGGCATCCCGCAGATTTCTACTGGGGATCTGTTGCGTGCCCACGTGCGTGAAGGCACGGAGCTTGGGCGTCGCGCCAAGGCGGTGATGGACGCCGGCCAATTGGTCGACGATGCCACCATCCTCGGGATGGTGCGTGAGCGGCTTGCCCAAGCGGATGCCGCCCGTGGCTACATCCTCGACGGATTTCCGCGCACGATCCCGCAGGCCGAGGGCTTGGAGAAGATGTTGGCAGAGATCGGCCAGCCCCTCGATGCCGTGCTGCTCTTTGAGGTCGACTCCGGACTGCTTGTGAAGCGCATCTCCGGTCGTCGTACCTGTGAGACCTGTGGTTTGGTGTTCAACGTGCATACGGCGCCGCCACCGTCACCGCCACCTTGCGGTGGTCGTTGCGAGACGCCAAAGCTGGTGCAACGCCCGGACGACAAGGAAGAGACCGTCGCTAAACGCATCGACGTTTATGAGGCGCAGACGGCGCCGCTCGTCGGATTCTATGAGGGCAAGGGTCAGTTGCGTCGCGTCGATGCCGATGCGGCGCTCGCGACGGTCACCGCTCGCGTCGAAGCGGCACTCGGCCGATAACCGCCGACCGATAGCAGCTTAAGTTGCTTAGATCGCCGCGCGAAGGCGATCTGCCAAGACTTCGGCTCGCCAACCACCGAGTATGCTCGCCGCATCGCGGCCGGACGCAATCTCTTCCAGATCTTTGCGTGTCGCCAATACTTCGCTCGCGATGTCGAGTTCCTTGGCGATCGCTTGCGCGACGCTCGAGAGCGCCTTCACCGTTGCGACGAAAGCAGGGTCCGGGCGTTCGCGTTTCGGCAGCGGCGGTGGTGGATGATCGATTCCGGCAGCCTGAATCATCGCGAGGAGTTCTTCGCCGGAGTGTTTCACCACGCCCTCGGGTATTTCCGGGGTGCGCGCGAGCTCATCGAGGGAGCGCGGCACGCTTTGCACGATCTCGCGCAGCACGCCGTCGTCGAGGATCCAGCCGCGCGGACGATTACGCGCGATCGCGCGACGCTCTCGCCACGCGGCGAGACTGCGCAACAAGGTTTGTCGACCTTCATCCCAAGCCGAGACACCTTTGAAGCGCTGCCAAGCACGATCAGGGTCGACTTGCAGCATGGCGGGATCCTGCAACGCGAGCTGATCTTCCTCGAGCCAAGCGCGACGTCCCAGGCGATCGATATCGATCAGCAGTGCTTCGCGCAAGGGTAGGAGGTAGCGGACGTCATCTCTTGCGTACTCCACCTGCTCGGGTGAGAGTGGGCGACGTGACCAGTCGGTCCTAGTTTGGCCTTTAGGCAACTCCGTGCCGAGTAGTCTGCGTACCAATTCCGCATAACCGACTTGTGCCGGAAAGCCCGCTAGCGAGGCGGCGATCTGGGTATCGAACAACGGCGCAACTTGACCCACGAGCGGCATCAGCACTTCAAGATCCTGACGGCCGGAGTGCAAGACCTTCAGCGGTCCACTGTGATTGAAAGTCGCCCGCAAAGGATCGAGATCGCCAAGTGCGATCGGATCGATGCAGACCGGTTCTCGGCGCGTCGTCATCTGCACGAGACAGAGCTCCGCCCGGTAAGTGCGCTCCCGCAGGAACTCTGTGTCGATGCCTATGGCACTCTCGCCTTGTAGTTCGGCTAGTAGATCCTCGAGCGCAGGGCGCGAGGCAATCAAGGCGGTGGACGACGGCATCGATGGACTATGCAAGAATTCGGTGCTCAGTGGAACGAATTTCGGAAAATGACCGGCATCATCAAAATCTTCATTGACATCTTGCTGTTGCGTGCCGGTCCGCAAGACCTGCCCACCTCCAAGCAGTTGCTCGGCGTCTGTTTCGCTGCGCTCGTCGTGTTGCAAGCCGTGCTCGGCACGTGGCTGATACCGGCGGACGAGTCCATCGTGCCGCAGGCGATTCTCTCGACGCTGATCACGCTCGCTTGGGTCGCATTGATTCTGCAGCTATCCGGCAGGCCCGAGCGATTCGTGCAAACGGCAACCGCTTTGCTGGGTGTCGCTTGCCTCTTCGCACCGGTGAGCATCCCGTTGGTTTCCACGATCCGACCCGAAGTAGGACAGCCAGTAGCGATGACACCGCTCGCTCTCGTCGCATTCGTCCTCAGTATTTTTTTGATCTATGTCAACGCCAGAATTCTGCGCGCCGCCACCGAACGCTCGATGTTTCAGTGCGTGTTGTTGTTCATGGCGGGTGAGTTGTTCACGTTCTTCGTGCTGGTCGCCCTAGGGCTCGGCGCGGATGCGCCGGCAGCCGGCTAATGCATCTACACATCCTCGGCATTTGCGGCACGTTCATGGGTGGCATCGCTGCCATCGCCAAAGCGGCTGGCCATCGCGTCACCGGCTCTGATCGCAATGTCTATCCGCCGATGAGCACGCAGCTCGCGGCGCTCGGCATCGAGGTGGTCGAGGGCTTCGAGCCCGGGCAACTCGATTCGCAGCCTGATGTCGTCGTCGTGGGCAACGTGATGAGCCGCGGTCATCCGGTGATCGAGGCCTTGCTCGAGCGCGACATCCCTTTTGTGTCAGGCCCAGAGTGGCTCGCCCGCGAAGTGCTGCGTGAACGCTGGGTGCTGGCGGTCGCTGGAACCCACGGCAAGACCACGACCACCAGTATGCTTGCGTGGATCCTCGAGTTCGCCGGCCTTTCGCCGGGCTTTCTGATCGGCGGCGTGCCTGAGGATTTCGGCATGAGCGCCCGCTTGGGTGAGCGCCCGTTCTTCGTGATCGAAGCGGATGAATACGATACGGCCTTCTTCGACAAGCGTGCGAAATTCGTTCATTACCGACCACGCACGCTCATCCTCAACAATCTCGAATACGACCACGCTGACATCTATCCCGACGTGGCAGCGATCCAGAAGCAGTTCCATCATCTCGTACGCACCGTGCCCGGGTCGGGGTTGATCGTGCATCACGCGAGCGAGCCGCATCTGCTCGAGACGCTGGAGATGGGTTGCTGGACGCCGCGTGAGTCCTTTGCTCGCTCGGGAGCGAACGAGGCGTTTTGGAAAGCGCGCCACTTGGCAGCCGACGGTTCGGCCTTCGAGGTCTATTGTGGCGATATTCTGGCGGGCGAGGTGAGCTGGTCGTTGATCGGCGGGCACAACGTCGATAACGCGTTAGCTGCAATTGCCGCAGCGCGTCATGCAGGCGTGCCGCCGGAAGTCTCCTGTGCAGCGCTCAAAGAATTCCGTGGCATCAAGCGACGCATGGAGTTGCGTGGTGAGGTTGGCGGTGTGCGCGTGTACGATGATTTCGCGCATCATCCGACGGCGATCGCGACGACCGTCGAAGGCCTGCGCGCTCGGGTGGGTTCAGATCGTATCGTCGCGATCCTCGAGCCTCGCTCAAATACGATGCGCATGGGTGTGCACCGAGATGCGCTTGCGCCCTCGTTGGTCGCAGCCGACGAAGTTTGGCTGCATACGCCGCCGGCGCTCGGGTGGGATCCGTCCCCCGTGCTCGCAGGGCTCGGTGGTCGTGGACACCATTGTGACGATGTGGACCTGCTAGCGCGGCAACTGGCGCAACGCTTGCGCCCCGGAGATCACGCGCTGATCATGTCCAACGGTGGTTTTGGTGGCTTGCATGGCAAGTTGCTCGCAGCGCTTGGGGAGGCACGTCATGGCACGCAGGGATGAACGTATCGTCACGGTTGGCATGACCGGGGCCTCGGGGACTCAGTACGGATTGCGTCTGGTCGAGTGCCTGATCCAGGCGGACTATCAGGTCTATCTGATGTTCACGAAGGCCGCGCAGATCGTGGTGGGCTCTGAGACCGACTGCAAATTGCCGGGACGCACGGCCGAGCAGACCCGATATCTTAGTCAGCTCTTCAAAGCGCGCGACGGTCAGCTGCGCGTCTTTGGTGATGAGGAATGGACTTCGCCGGTGGCGAGTGGATCCGGTGCGCCGCGGCAGATGGTCGTGTGCCCAGCCAGTATGGCCACGGTATCGGCCATCGCCACGGGTGCTAGCGAGAATTTGCTGGAGCGCGCGGCCGATGTCGTGATCAAAGAGCGCGGCAATCTCATCATCGTGCCACGCGAGACACCGTTCTCGCCGATCCATCTCGAGAACATGCTCAAGCTCGCCCGGCTCGATGTCACGATCCTCCCCGCAAACCCCGGCTTCTACAATCGACCGACCGATGTCGCCGCGATGGTCGATTTCATCGTGGCGCGCATCCTCGACCAGCTCGGCGTGGAGCATCAGCTGATGCAGCGCTGGGGTCGGGAGTCCTGATCCCGATGGGCGAGACCAGCGAAATACCGCTGTTCCCGCTCAGCACCGTGCTGTTCCCGCGCGGTCCGTTGCCGCTGCGCATCTTTGAGCCGCGTTACGTCGACATGATCAAGCGCTGCATGCGCGAGGGTAGTTGCTTCGGCGTCGTGCTGATCACCGAGGGCGGCGAGACCGGCACGAGATCCGGTTTCTGTGAGATCGGCACGACCGCTCGCATCGTCGATTTCAATCTTCTGCCGGATGGCTTGCTTGGCATCAGTTGTCGCGGCGAGCGCCGGTTCCGCGTATTGCGTGCCTGGCGTCAGGACGATGGGCTGAATCTCGGTGAGGTCGAATGGATCGATCCACCCGTATCGAGTGCGAGTCCGGCGTTGACCGTGCCCGAGGAGTATCGACACCTCGCTGATCTGTTGCGTCGCGTCTTGCCCGAGCTCGGCGATGTCTACGAGGGCATCGAAGCGCGATTCGAAGATGCAGACTGGGTCGGTTCGCGCTTGGTCGAGATACTGCCGATCAGTCTCGCTGACAAGCAGGCCTGCCTCGAACTGCTCGACCCGCTGCGTCGCCTCGCGTTGTTGTCACCGTTGATTCGGCGCGATGTCGGCAACGACGCCTGAGCGTCGTCGAGCATAGAACGGCAGCAGCAAGGCGCCGATCACGACCGTCGAGCCGAGCACTAACCAGCCGACGACGCCATCGAAATTGGAGAGCAGAAAACGCGCCGGATGCGTCTCGTTCGGTTGCGATGTTTCGCGCAGGAAGGCGATGACCCACACCCAGCCGGCATGCAAGCCGATACAGGCGGCGATGTTGCCCGTGAGCGCGCGCACCATGCCCAACAGCACGCCGACCGCCGCCAGTGCGAGAAAGGCGTCGAGTATCGCCAGCGGCTCGGCCAGTTGCGCGAGTGTCCCTGCGACATGTCTCCAACCGCTATCCCAGCCGAGTTCTTCGACTGGAATGCGATAGCGACCAATGAAATGCACCGCTGCATAGAGCACCGCGGTGAGCAAGACTGCGAGGGTCGTGCCGGATTCGCGTGCGATTGCACTGTGCATGGCACCGCGCATGAATGTTTCTTCGATCAAAGCTACGGTAATGCCGGTCAGCAAACCCCCGACGGCGATACCCGCGAGCAAGCTGCTGTCGATGGCGAGATCGGCTTTCAGGATACGTAAATCGAACGCGAACATCGCAAGGCCAATCGGCAGCATCGTCGCCACCCCGAACAGCAAGCCTAAGCCTGCTTCGCGCAAGAACTGAGGGCGGACGAGGCTCCAGCCGAGGCTCGTGCGGTCGGCGACGCCGAGACGACGCGCCATCAAGATGAAGCCGATGAGTAGTGCCAGCATGCCCAGACGATTGGCGACGCGATGAAATTTGACGTCGAACGTCGGCGTCAATGCATCGTAGAGCGGCCAAGCGAGGAGGGCCATGGCCGCAAAGCCCGCTACGAAAAGCGCCAAGAACAGAGCAAAGCTGCGCATCAATGGACTCCCGATACGGCTATGCAATTATTCATTCGGGCCATCATTTGGTACGAGCCATTCAACTTGGCTGTCGATGCGTCCATCGTCCTGCAAGGTGAGAAGGCGGAATCCCGGTGGCCGTGTATCGAGTTCGAAGTCGACGACGAGCGGCTTGAATTGCACGCAGGTTGAGGGCGTTGCCATCATTTGAAGGTTTCCGTGCATGCCGTCGAAGGCTTGATGCACATGACCCCAGAGCACGCCGCGTACGCGCGGGTGTTTGGCGAGGATATCGAGGAAGCGATGCGGTTCTTCGAGACCCACCGTGTCCAGCCACACGCTGTTCGATGGCACCGGGTGGTGATGCAGCACAACTAGGGCGTGTCGATACCGAGAATCCGCAAGCGCGCTATCGAGGCGCAATAATTCGGCGTCGCTGAGTCGACCAGCGGCGCTGCCCGGCAGCATCGAGTCGAGCATCACGACGCGCCAATCAAAAAAATCACGATGACCGCAATATTGGAATGGCGCCTCGGCGAACACCTGGCTCATCAATGCCGGGTCGTCATGATTACCCGGCAGGCACAGTACCGGCGGGCCTAGCGCACCGAGTTCACGCGCGATCCACGGATAACCATCCGGATCATCATGAACGAGATCGCCGGTGGCGAGAATGGCATCGAGCTGATGGAAGCCGCCGCAGCGGCGTCGTGCGAGATCGAGTGAGGCGCGTAAGGTGTCTAGTGTGACGACACCGCGCATGCCACCAGCCGGGTCACCGACGAGGTGGGTGTCGGTCAGTTGCAGCAGATGAACGGCAGTCATGGCGTCCATGCTAACGCCATGACTGCCGATGTGTCAGCGCAAACTCAGTAGCGGTAGGTCTCCGGCTTGTAAGGACCCTGCTTGGAAACGCCGATATAGCGGGCTTGCTGATCGGTGAGTTCCGTCAGCTCGGCGCCGAGCTTCTTCAGTTGCAGGCGCGCGACCTTTTCGTCGAGATGCTTCGGCAGCACGTAGACACCGACCGAATACTGATCGTGGTTTGCCCACAATTCGATCTGCGCGATCGTTTGGTTTGCGAACGAAGAGGACATCACATAGCTTGGGTGACCCGTGCCACAGCCGAGGTTCACGAGACGACCTTCGGCGAGCAGCGTGATGCGCTTGCCGTCCGGGAAGATCACGTGATCGACCTGCGGCTTGATGTTTTCCCACTGGCACTGCTTCAGCGCGGCACAGTCGATTTCGTTGTCGAAATGACCGATGTTGCAGACGATCGCCTGATCCTTCATGCGCTTCATGTGATCGAACGTAATCACGTGGAAGTTGCCCGTGGCCGTCACGAAGATGTCGGCCTTGTCTGCGGCATATTCCATGGTGACGACGCGGTAGCCTTCCATTGCCGCCTGCAGCGCACAGATCGGATCGCACTCGGTGACCCACACCTGAGCGGAGAGTGCGCGCAGCGCCTGTGCCGAGCCCTTGCCCACATCGCCATAGCCACAGACCACGGCGACTTTGCCGGCGATCATGACGTCGGTAGCGCGCTTGATGGCATCCACCAGCGATTCGCGGCAACCGTAGAGGTTGTCGAACTTCGACTTGGTGACCGCATCGTTCACGTTGATCGCCGGGAAGGCGAGGTCGCCATCCTTAGCCATCTGGTAGAGGCGCTTCACGCCGGTGGTGGTCTCTTCCGTCACGCCGCGGATGTGCTTGATGCGCGTGGAGTACCACTTCGGATCGCGCTGCAAGGTTTCTTTGATGCTCGCGAAGAGATATTCCTCTTCCTCACTGCCCGGATGCGACAGCAGGGACAGATCGCTCTCGGCCTTGGTGCCGAGGTGCAGCAACAGCGTGGCATCGCCACCATCGTCTAGGATCATGTTCGAGTAGCCACCATCGGACCACTCGAAGATACGGTGGGTGAAGTCCCAGTATTCCTTCAGCGACTCGCCCTTATAGGCGAATACGGGCGTGCCGTTGACGGCGATCGCGGCAGCTGCGTGATCTTGCGTCGAGAAGATGTTGCACGAGGCCCAACGAACTTGCGCACCGAGCGCCTGCAGCGTTTCGATGAGCACGGCCGTTTGGATAGTCATATGCAGCGAGCCGGTGATGCGGGCACCGCGCAGAGGTTGCGTCGGGGCGTATTCCTCGCGGATCGCCATCAAGCCCGGCATTTCGGTCTCGGCGATACGGATTTCTTTGCGGCCCCACTCGGCCAGGGAGAGATCGGCGACGTGGAAGTCGGTCTTGCCGATAGTTTTGACGACAGCGTTCATGGTCTGACTCCGTTGATCTTGGTTGAAGATTAACGGGCGCCGTTGAACGTCATCCTGACTCGCGACGAGCCTGGCACCGGCCAACCCGATGCTGCAGCGCCCCTCGTCGCGAGGAATAGTTTACCTGCGCCGCCTTGCGGCGGCGACTGTCTCAGCGGCGACGCTTGATGCCAGCGTCAGCAGCCAAGGCGGCAGCGCGATCGGTGCGCTCCCAGGTGAAATCCTTGTCTTCGCGGCCAAAATGGCCGTAAGCCGCGGTCTTTTGATAGATCGGCCGAGCGAGCTTGAGCATCTCGCGCAAGCCGTAGGGCGTGAGGTCGAAGTGCTTGCCGACAAGCTGCGTGAGTTTCTCGCGCGAGACCTTGCCCGTGCCGAAGGTTTCGACCATCACCGAGGTCGGCTCCGCCACGCCGATCGCGTACGACACTTGCACTTCGCAGCGGTCGGCAAGGCCGGCAGCCACGATGTTCTTGGCAACATACCGCGCCGCATAGGCCGCCGAGCGGTCGACCTTCGAGGGGTCTTTGCCCGAGAAGGCGCCGCCACCATGACGGGCGAAGCCGCCATAGGTGTCGACGATGATCTTGCGGCCCGTCAGACCGCAATCGCCCACTGGCCCGCCGATCACGAAGCGACCGGTCGGATTGATATGGAATTTGGTGCCCTTGTGCAGCCACTTCTTCGGCAGCACCGGCAGGAGAATCTCGTCCATCACGGCATCGCGCAGCTTCTTGGTCGAAACGTCGTCGCTGTGCTGGGTCGAGAGGACCACCGCCTCGATGGCAACAGGCTTATCGTTCTCGTAACGCAGCGTGACCTGGCTCTTGGCATCGGGACGCAGCCAAGGCAGTTTGCCTTGCTTGCGCACTTTCGCTTGGCGCTCCACCAAACGATGCGACAAGGTGATCGCCGCGGGCATCAAGACATCGGTCTCGTTGGTGGCGAAGCCGAACATCAAGCCCTGATCGCCCGCACCCTGCTTGCGCGGGTCGCTGCGATCGACGCCTTGGGCGATATCAGCCGATTGCTTGCCGATGACGTTCAGCACGCCGCAAGAAGCGCCGTCGAAACCCATATCCGAGGAGTTGTAGCCGATGTCGAGCACGGTACGACGAACGATGGCTTCGATATCGACCCAGGCATTGGTCGTGACTTCACCCGCGACGATGGCCACGCCGGTTTTGACCAACGTCTCGACCGCCACTCGACAGCGCTTGTCCTCGGTCAGGATGGCATCGAGGATCGCGTCGGAAATTTGGTCGGCGACTTTATCCGGGTGACCTTCGGAAACGGATTCCGAAGTGAAGAGGTAATGGTTGGCCATGGGCATCGTCCATCGGTTAAACAACCGAAAAAGTATAGCCTTTAATCGCGATGGTTCATTGAAAAAATGGCGCTTGCTGAGCGAGAATTGCAGATTCACGCAAGCAAGAAGAGCCTTCCCCATGACTGATCGCCGCACTCTCGCCAACGCCATTCGGGCGCTCTCCATGGATGCGGTGCAGAGGGCGGCCTCTGGGCATCCCGGCGCTCCGATGGGCATGGCGGATATCGCTGAAGTGCTCTGGCGTGAGGCCATGGATTACAACCCTGCCAACCCGCGTTGGGTCGATCGAGATCGTTTCGTGCTCTCCAACGGGCATGCATCGATGCTGCTGTATTCCGTGCTGCATCTGACGGGTCATCCGCTCTCGATGGACGACATCAAAAATTTCCGCCAGTTGGGTTCGCGCACCGCAGGTCATCCGGAGCACGATCCGGCGATCGGCATCGAGACCACGACGGGTCCGCTCGGTCAGGGCATTGCCACTGCCGTTGGCATGGCGCTGGCCGAAAAGCTGCTATCGGCCGAGTTCAATCGCGAAGGCCACGACATCGTTGATCACTACACCTGGGTCTTCCTCGGTGACGGTTGCATGATGGAAGGCATCTCGCACGAGGCGGCTTCTCTCGCTGGCACCTTGGGTCTCGGCAAGCTGATTTGCGTCTATGACGACAACGGCATCTCGATCGACGGCAACGTCAAGGGATGGATGTCGGACGACACGGCCAAGCGTTTTGCCGCTTATGGTTGGCAGGTCATCAAAGATATCGATGGTCACGACGCTGAGGCGGTATCCAAGGCGCTGCGCAAGGCGAAGGCGAATCGTCGACAACCCACGCTGATTTGCGCGCGAACCGTCATCGGTAAGGGCGCACCGAACAAGCAGGGCAGCAAGTCGACCCACGGCGAGCCGCTCGGTGCCGAGGAGATCGCAGCAACGCGCGCTGCTCTCGGTTGGTCGCACGAACCTTTCGTTGTTCCCGAAGACGTGCGGGCCGCGTGGGACCAGCGCGCGCGCGGCGAAAAAGCCGAGAAGTCTTGGAAGCGTCGATTCAATCGCTACAAGCGCGAGTTCCCGGAACTCGCCGCAGAGTTCACCCGACGGATGAAGGGTGAGTTGCCGGCCACTTGGTCGACGCTGCGTGATGCTGCCATGGCAGCGGCTGCTGCTGTGACCGCGCCGCAGGCCACCCGCGCGTCCTCGCAAATCATCTTGAACGCGATCGGCTCTGGCATGGGTGAGCTGCTGGGCGGTTCCGCAGATTTGACGGGCTCGGTGAATACTTTCCGCAAGGACTCCAAGGCGATTACGCCAGAGGATGCCAGCGGCAACTATGTCTATTACGGCGTGCGCGAATTTGCGATGACGGCGATGATGAACGGGCTCGCCCTGCATGGCGGCTTTGCGCCTTACGCGGGTACGTTCCTCGTATTCTCCGACTACGCGCGCAACGCGGTACGTCTTGCTGCGCTGATGCATCAAAGAATTCTGTTGGTGTATACGCACGACTCCATCGGGCTTGGCGAAGACGGCCCGACGCACCAGCCGATCGAGCACCTCGCTTCGCTCCGTGCGATGCCGAATCTGTCGCTGTGGCGCCCGTGCGATGCGACTGAGACGGCGGTAGCTTGGCTTGCCGGTATCGAACGCGTCTCTGGCCCGACATCACTAGTGCTCACGCGTCAGGCGCTACCGCAGCAGCCGCGCGATGCGGCGCAGCTCGCGGCCGTCGCCAACGGCGGCTACATCCTCATCGAGCCCGTCGGTGGCGAGCCTGAAGCCATCGTGATTGCGACCGGCTCGGAAGTGGCGCCGGCTGTCGAAGCGGTGCGCGCCAAAAATGCGTCTGGTCGCCGGGTACGGCTCGTGTCGATGCCCTCGACCGACACGTTCGACAAGCAGAACGCCGTATGGCGCGAAGCGGTGTTGCCGAAGCGCGTGACGCGTCGTGTCGCTGTCGAGGCCGCAGCGACGCAAAGCTGGTGGAAATACGTCGGCAGCGAGGGGCGCGTGCTCGGCATCGACCAGTTCGGCGCTTCGGGCAAGGCCGCTGAGCTCTTCGAGCATTATGGATTGACGAGCGCTCACATCGGTCGTGCGATCGACGAGTTGCTCGCGAACTGAACGGATATCAAACGCTTTTACATTGAGAGGTAAGGACACATGGCGATCAAGGTCGGCATCAACGGGTATGGACGCATCGGACGCAACGTACTGCGTGCGCTTTACGAAAGCGGTCGCAACAAGGAGATTCAAGTCGTTGCGATCAACGATTTGGGTGATGCCGAGACCAATGCCCACCTCACTCGCTACGACACCGCGCATGGCCGCTTCCCCGGTGAAGTGAAGGTCGATGGCGATTCGATGGTCGTCAATGGCGATCGCATCCGCGTGCTTGCCCAGCGCGATCCTTCGAAGCTGCCCTGGGGCGAGCTCGGCGTCGATTTCGTGCTCGAGTGCACCGGGCTTTTCACCAGCAAGGCCAAGGCTTCGGCGCATCTGGCGGGTGGGGCGAAGAAGGTCGTCATCTCGGCGCCGGGTGGTGACGATGTCGATGCGACCGTGGTCTACGGCGTCAATCATCAGATCCTGCGCGCCTCGCACACGGTGATCTCCAACGCGTCGTGCACCACCAACTGCTTGGCGCCCGTCGCGCAAGTGCTGCACGAGAATATCGGCATCGAGAGTGGTCTCATGACCACGGTGCACGCCTACACGAACGATCAAGTGCTCACCGACGTTTATCACTCCGATCTGCGTCGCGCGCGCTCGGCCACGATGTCCATGATTCCGACCAAGACCGGTGCCGCAGCGGCCGTGGGTCTCGTTCTGCCCGAACTGAAGGGCAAGTTCGACGGCTTCGCCGTGCGCGTACCGACGATCAACGTCTCGCTCGTCGATCTCACCTTCACGCCGAAGCGCGCGACGACAGTGGCTGAAATCAATCAGTTGATGAAAGCTGCCGCCGAAGGCCCGCTCAAGGGAGTTTTGGCCTACACCGAAGCACCGCTCGTCTCGATCGACTACAACCACGATGCACATTCATCGACCTTCGATGCGACGATGACCAAAGTCATCGGCGGAAATTTGGTCAAAGTGTGCGCGTGGTACGACAACGAGTGGGGCTTCTCCAACCGCATGCTCGACACGACACTCGCTTGGTCCAAGGCAAGCTGATCGTTATGCCGGTTCGTCGGATGCTCGATCTCAATCTCACGGGTCAGCGCGTGCTGATTCGTGAGGATTTGAACGTGCCGGTCGAAGGGGGCGTGATCACGAGCGATGCGCGTATTCGTGCTTCGCTGCCGACGATTCGTGCGGCACGCGATGCCGGTGCGCGCGTGATGCTGCTGTCGCATCTCGGTCGTCCCAAGGAGGGCGAGTTCTCTGCCGAAAATTCCTTGGCACCGGTCGCCGCGCGCTTGGGAGAGCTGCTAGGCGCTCCCGTACGCCTCGTTCGAGATTGGCTCGATGGTATCGAGTGTGCGGCCGGCGAAGTCGTGCTTTGCGAGAATGTGCGCTTCAACAAGGGCGAGAAGAAAGACGACGAGGCGCTCTCGCGCCGGATGGCTGCACTTTGCGACATCTTCGTGATGGATGCTTTCGGCACAGCGCATCGCGCGGAAGCCAGCACTCATGGTGTGGCGCGGTTTGCACCGATTGCCTGCGCAGGCCCGCTGTTGGTCGGCGAGCTCGATGCGCTCGAGCGCGCGCTGGCCAACCCCGCACGCCCGTTGGTGGCGATCGTCGCGGGCTCGAAAGTGTCGACCAAGCTCACAGTGCTCGAATCTTTGCTTTCGAAGGTCGATCAGCTGATCGTGGGTGGTGGTATCGCCAACACTTTTCTGGCGGCGACTGGCGTTGCCGTCGGCAAGTCGTTGCACGAGCCCGATATGCTCGATACGGCTCGAGCGTTGCTTGCACAAGCAAAAGCCAAAGGCACCTCGATTCCGCTACCGACCGACGTGGTCGTGGCCAAGGAGTTTTCGCCTACGGCCGTGGCGACGACACGGGCGGTCGAAGCGGTCGCGGCAGACGAACTGATACTCGATATCGGCCCTTCGACAGCGCGCTCGCTGGCAACGCTATTGCAATCGGCGGGCACGATCCTTTGGAACGGTCCGGTCGGCGTGTTCGAGTTCGACTCCTTTGCTGGTGGCACGCGGGTCATTGCTGAGGCGATCGCGGCCAGTTCGGCGTTCTCGTTGGCCGGAGGCGGCGACACGCTCGCAGCCATCGAAAAGTTCGGTGTCGAATCAGGCATCTCGTACATCTCGACCGGCGGCGGTGCTTTCCTCGAGTTCGTCGAGGGCAAGACCTTACCGGCAGTGGCGGCGCTGGAGGCACGGTTCGATACATAAGGCGCTGGCAAGGTGCCTGCGCGCACCTCACAATGAAGGCCTATGCAGCGTAGAACCAAGATCGTCGCCACCCTCGGGCCGGCGACAGACGACGTCGACGTCATTTTCGATATGTGCCGGGCTGGCCTCGATGTAGCCCGAGTGAACTTCTCTCACGGTAATCATGACGATCACCTGCGGCGCATCATGCTGCTGCGTGAAGCGTCGATGCGGGCGGGTCGTTACGTCGCCATTCTGGGCGATCTCGCCGGCCCCAAGATTCGGATCGAGAGCTTCCAGAACGGCAAAGTCGATTTGCAGGACGGGCAAGCTTTCGCGCTCGATACCGCGCTCGATTCCAAATCCGGCACCGATTCGGTCGTCGGCGTTGCCTACAAGGAGCTCGTCAACGACGTTAAGGCGGGCGATACGCTGCTGCTCAACGATGGCCTCATCGTCCTCGAAGTCACCGCTGTGCACGGCACACGCATCGAAACCAAGGTGATCGCGGGCGGCGAGCTATCGAATCGCAAGGGCGTCAATCGCAAGGGTGGCGGCATTTCCGCCCCGGCGCTCACTGACAAAGATTTCGAAGATATCCGCTTCGCTTCAGCGCAGGGTCTCGATTACCTTGCGTTGTCGTTCGTGCGTGATGCCGCGGATATCAACAAAGCACGCGAATTGCTCAAACAGGCGGGCGGCGAGTCCGTACGCATCGTCGCCAAGATCGAGCGGCACGAAGCGGTTGCTCATCTCGACGAAATCATCGCGGCTACCGATGTGATCATGGTAGCGCGCGGTGATCTTGGCGTGGAAATGGGTCACGCGGCGCTGACAGGTCTGCAAAAGACCATGATCTACAAGACTCGTCATGCGAATCGCGTTGTCATCACGGCTACGCAGATGATGGAGTCGATGATCCAGAATCCGGTCCCGACGCGGGCCGAGGTGAGCGACGTCGCCAATGCCGTGATGGACGGTACCGATGCCGTGATGCTGTCAGCTGAAACCGCAGCCGGAAAATATCCGGTCAAGGCAGTGGCGGCGATGGCTGAGGTCATCGCGGGTGCCGAGCGTTATCAAATTGCTGCACACAAGCCGCGTGAGCGATTCGGTGCCATGTTTGCTGAGACCGAAGAGGCTATTGCCAACGCGGTGATGTACACGGCGAATCACCTCGAGGTGAAGGCCATCGTCGCGCTGACCGAGAGTGGCGCAACACCTCAGTGGATGTCGCGTTTCCGCTCCGGAATCCCGATCTACGCTTTCACACGACATGAGAAAACACGTCGTCGAGTGACGTTGTATCGGGGCGTGTATCCGGTGTCCTTCGATCTGCCGCGCGATGCGGGCGAGGGCTTGTTGAGGGCGGTATTCAATCAATTGCTCGACTTGCAGCTCGTCAGTGAGGGTGACCAGATCATCCTCACGAAGGGTGAATTCTCAGGCGTGCAGGGCGGCACGAATTCCCTGCAAATCTTGACCGTTCATCGTTAGTGCTCGGTATGGCAGCAAGTCCGATCAAGCGTTGGGTCGGTCGTGGGTTGCTGATCCTCGCCGTATTGTTGGTCGTGACGATCGCTGCGGCGTGGTGGGGCTTGCGCGGGTCGCTGCCTGATCTCGCAGGGGGTATCGAGACGCCCGCGGGTGCACTCACGGCGGATGTCCGTATCGAGCGTGATGTCGATGGTGCGCCGACCATTCGGGGGCGTAGTTTCGCCGATGTCGCCTTTGGTCTCGGGTTTGCGCATGCGCAGGATCGGTATTTCCAAATGGATCTCTCGCGGCGTCTGGCGGCCGGCGAGTTAGCGGCGTTGCTCGGTCCTACCTTGGTGGGTCAGGACAAATCGGCACGGGTGTTCCGACTGCGTGAGGTTGCAAGGCAGGTCATTACCGACAGCACTGCTGAACAACGTGTTTGGATCGAAGCCTATACGCGTGGCGTGAACGCGGGTCTCGGGTCGCTCGAAGTTCGGCCATGGGAATATTTGCTCCTGCGGCAAAAACCCGTCGAATGGGTCGTCGAAGACTCCATTCTCGTCGTGCATGCCATGTGGTGGCAGTTGCAACATGAGAGCATCGAATCGGAAATGACGCGCCGAGCAATCAGCGCGCGAATTGAGGAGCGATTGCGAGCAGCAGCCGGCGATGGCGAGGTCGATATGAATGCTGCTCGTGCCGTGCAGCAGTTTTTGTTTCCGCGCGGCAACGAATGGGACGCACCGAACTTCGCGACTGAAGCAGATCGACAGGCTGCCAATGGTGGCGCGGCATTCTCGGCTCCGGCTGTGCCGCCGCCAGAGTGGCTCGATTTACGAGGCTCCCGCATTTCGGGCGCCGTGGCCCGCGCTGCTTTCGATGAGCAGGCACGGGGTGTTCCGGGCAGTAATGCCTGGGCCGTCGCCGGCAAATACACGCAAAGCGGGGCAGCTTTGGTCGCGGGCGATATGCATCTTGGTTTGCGAGTGCCTGCCGTTTGGTACCGCGCTCGACTCATCGTGACGGACAACGGCGGTTCGCCGATAGAGCTCAATGGTGTCACGCTACCCGGTCTTCCGGCCGTGGCAGCCGGCAGTAACGGTCGGATCGCTTGGTCGTTCACCAACAGCTACGGCGATTGGGCGGACGTACGCGGCTTATCGTGTGTGTCGGCGCGTCGTGGTTATCTGGCTTCGGGTGGTGAGACTGCCTTTGAGATTCGAGAAGAGCGTATCGAGATCGCCGGATCCGAACCCGAGATGTTCGAAGTTTGGGAAAGTGCGTCCGGACCGATCATCAAAGTCGACGGCGATGCTAAGACGGGCGAGACCTGCTGGGCAGCACGCTGGTTGATCACCGAGCGGGGCGCAACGAATCTCGCGAGTCTCGAGTTGCAGCAGGTGAGCGATCTCGATGCCGCACTACAACTGGCGCCGCACGTCGGGATTCCACATCAAAATTTCACGGTGGGAGATCGTAACGGGCGGATCGCGTGGACCATTATTGGGCGCATTCCTGACGGTGCGCTCGGGCCCGAGACTCCGCGCCCTGTGATCTGGCGTGATGCGGCAGCAGCCCCGCGCATCGCCGACCCCGAAGTGGGTCGTCTTTGGAGTGCCAATTCCCGTCATGTCGAGGGCGAACTCGAGGCCGTACTCGGCAACGACGAGGCCGATGGTGGCATGGGTTACGACATGGGAACGAGGCAAGGTCGTATCCGTGATCGATTGCTGGCGATCGATGGAGAGGCTACGCCGGCTGACATGCTGTCGATCCAGTTCGACGGGCGAGCGGAGTTTCTCGATCGTTGGCAGCAGCTGTTGCTCGGTGTGCTCGATGAGGATGCACTCAAAAACCATCCGAAGCGCGCTGAGCTGCGTCGCTGGGTGAGCGAATGGAAGGGTATCGCTGCAGCAGATTCGGTGAGTTATCGTCTGGTGCGCGCCTATCGCGACACCACACGCAAGGCCGTGTGGAGCATGATTACTGGGTCTTTGCAGACAGCGCAGGGTTCGTATCCGTATGCGCTCTTTGAGGGCTCGCTATGGCGGCTCGTCACCGAGCAGCCGGCTCACATGCTGACCGCTAATTATTCTGACTGGCGCGATTTCCTGCTGCAGCAAGCGGATCTCGTGATCGAGCGTCTGGAGGAGAGCTGCGGATCGATCGCCAATTGCAGTTGGGGGCAACACAACACCACGCGTATTCGCCATCCGCTCTCCACCGCGTTGGGTCCGCTCGCACGGTATCTCGACATGCCAGCACGACAGCTCGATGGTGATATGAATGTACCGCATGTGACGGGTCCTGCGTTCGGCGCATCGGAGCGCTTCGCCGTCTCACCGGGTCGTGAGTCGCAAGCGTATTTGCAGATTCCAGGTGGCCAGAGCGGGCATCCGCTGTCGCCTTTCTACCAAGCGGGCTTTGATGACTGGGTGAGTGGGCGACCGCGTCCACTGTTGCCAGGCCCGACTGTGCATTCTTTGACATTGGTGGCCAAGCCATGACTGAAACGCGTTTCGTCGGTACTGATCGTTACATTGCCACGGCTGATCTTGGGATGGCGGTTAACGCTGCCATCACCTTGGGTAGACCTCTCCTGATCAAGGGCGAACCCGGGACGGGCAAGACGCAGCTTGCGCTCGAAGTGGCGGGCGCTCTCGGTCGGCCGATTTTCGAGTGGCACGTCAAGTCAACCAGCAAAGCGCAACAGGGTCTCTACGAATATGATGCCGTCTCGCGCTTGCGAGACTCGCAGCTGGGTGATCCCAAAGTAGCCGACATCCGCAACTACATCGTGCGCGGTAAGTTGTGGGAGGCGTTCGATTCCGACGTGCAGCCGGTGTTGCTGATCGACGAAATCGACAAGGCGGATATCGAATTCCCGAACGATCTTCTGCGCGAGATTGATCGTATGGAATTCTACGTTTACGAAACCCGCGAGCTGGTCAAGGCGCGGCATCGTCCGATCATCATCATCACGAGCAACAACGAGAAGGAATTACCGGACGCCTTTTTGCGTCGATGCTTCTTCCACTACATTCGTTTTCCCGATGCCGAGACGATGGAGAAGATCATCGCGGTACATTACCCAAATCTGAAAAAAGAGCTGCTGGCGGAGGCTCTAGGCGCGTTCTACAAGGTACGCGAGACGCCGGGTCTCAAAAAGAAACCATCGACCTCCGAGTTGCTCGATTGGATCAAACTGTTGCTTGCGGAGGATATTCCGCCGGAAGTGCTACGCAGCGATGATCCGAAAAAAGCGATCCCGCCCCTCTATGGCGCCTTGTTGAAGAATGAGCAAGACGTCCACCTTTTCGAGCAGCTGATTTTCCTCAACCGTCGCGCGCGCTGACGCCGATGTTGATCCGCTTCTTCTTCGATCTGCGAGCGGCAGGAGTTCCGGTGTCGATCACCGAACTCCTCTCGTTGTTGCAGGCGCTGGAGGCGCGCGTCGCCTATTGTTCCGCCGAAGAGTTTTACTGGCTTGCGCGACTGACGCTCGTGAAGGATGAGCGACACTTTGATCGCTTCGATCGTGTCTTCGCAGAGCATTTCGCCGGTGCTGAACGCCTGTTTGAGAAAATTGTCGCGCAAGTACCGGCTGAATGGTTACAGATGATGGCTGAGCGCCTCTTCACCGAGGAGGAGCGAGCCAAGGCGCAGGCGCTGGGCAGTTGGGACAAGCTGCTTGAGACCTTGCGCGAACGTTTGAAAGAACAGAAAGAGCGCCACTCAGGTGGCAATAAGTGGATCGGCACTGGAGGTACATCGCCGTTCGGCTCGGGTGGTTACAACCCCGAGGGAATTCGTATCGGTGATCAGGGTCAGCGCCAGCGCCGCGCTGTCAAAGTATGGGAAGCGCGCGAGTATCGCAACTTCGACGATCGACGCGAACTCGGCACGCGCAATCTCAAGATGGCACTGCGTCGGTTGCGCAAGTTTGCGCGGCAAGGCGCCGCCGATGAGCTTGATCTCGATGGCACGATCGATGCGACGGCTCGTAATGCGGGTTGGCTCGATCTGAAACTGCGCCCCGAGCGTCGCAACGCCGTGAAAGTGCTGCTGCTACTGGATGTCGGCGGCTCGATGGACGATCACATTCGGCTGTGCGAGGAGCTCTTCTCGGCTGCTCGAAGCGAGTTCAAACATCTCGAGCATTTCTACTTTCACAACTTCATTTACGAAACGCTGTGGAAGGACAATCGGCGGCGCCACTCCGAGAAGAGTGCAACCTTCGATCTGCTACGCACTTTCAATTCCGATTATCGCGTGATCTTCGTAGGGGATGCGGCGATGAGTCCGTACGAGATTCTGCAGCCGGGTGGCAGTGTCGAACACTGGAACCCGGAAGCGGGTGTCGAATGGATGCGGCGCTTTACAGCACACTTTCCGAAGCTCATCTGGTTGAACCCGACGCCCGAAGAGCATTGGGGCTGGACGCCGTCGATCCGCCTGACTCAGGATTTGGTGGAGGATCGGATGTTTCCGCTCACACTCGATGGACTGGATCGCGCGATGGCGGCTTTACGTCGCAAAGCCTTGTCGTAAAACGCCAAGCTAAAAAATTTAAGCTAGAAAATCCAAGATAACCGCGCGCTGACTCAGCGTGTCTCGGTAGCCGAGCTCAATCAACTCGCGCGTATAGACGCCTTCGAAGAGCAGATAGCTCGCCAATAGCCCGCCCGACGCACCCCGCGCGCCAATGACTGAGAGCAAAGTGCGCAAGGCACTCGGTAAGGCGGCCAGATGACGTACGGCGATATCTCTCGGATCGGCGGTCGGGACGAGACGAAGCGCCGCGACGGGGCGTAAGCCCACCACCGTTTTCTCCGCTTCGCTCAAGAAGCGATTAGTGCGCTCGAGTTGATCGAGATCGGCATCGACCTGGTCGCTGAACAGCGTGTCGAGCATGAAACCAAAAATATCGCCGGAGGAGGGCGACTGGAGCGATCGCAGGTCGTCGTCGATGCCCGCCGCGTTTTGCGCTCGAACACCGAGCACCAGGATGCGCTCTGCGCCGAGGTGGATAGCCGGTGACAAGGGCGCAAGTTGCCGCATCGCTCCGTCGCCGAAATACCGATCACCGATTTTCACCGATGGGAACAGAAACGGAATGGCGACGCTCGCCATCAAGTGATCGAGATTTAACGGTGTGCGAGCACCGATTCGTCGCACGCCCTGCCAGTTGCTGACGGCAGGATCCGCCTCGAAGAAAATTCGGTGTTGGCCACCGACGTACGAGGTGGCTGTCAACGCCAGAGCATGCAACGCTCCGCCTTGAACGTTGCTGCGGATCAGATCCCAGTCGATTCGCTCAGCCAAGAGCCGACGTAGCGGCGAGTTGTCGAACAGCGCATCCGGAGCGCTCGCGAGTCGTCCGCTCGAAATGGCCGAGAGCGACCAGCGTGCGCCGGCGCGGAGCATCGCGGCGGTATCGGCCTCGAACACCTGCTCGACGGTGAAATGGCCCCAGACGTGCTCTAGCCTACGAATGCCTTCGCGCCAGTCGCGCGCGTGGGTGGCGAGTACGGCCGCACACACCGCGCCTGCTGATGTACCGACGATAATGTCGAAAGGCGGGTCCTCACTCGGAGTAAGTTCGGCCAGGGCTTTCAGCACGCCGACCTGATAGGCCGCGCGGGCTCCGCCACCCGACAAGACGATAGCTGTGCGCTTGCGCATGGCACTATGATAAGCGCCTACCCCAAAGACAGGAGAATGAACATGCGATCGATATCCCGTTGGCTCTCCGGTCTCGCCCTCGGCTTGCTTGCCACGGTGGCCTTGGCGAGCTCCCCCAAAGTGGGGTCACCGGCGCCGGACTTTCGTTTGCAAGATCAAACGGGCAAGTGGGTTTCTTTGAAAGAGCAGCGCGGTAAATGGGTGGTGCTCTACTTCTACCCTAAGGACAACACGCCCGGTTGTACGACCCAAGCCTGCGAGTTCCGTGACGATATCTTTGCCTTCCGTCGCGAAGGAGCCGTGATCTACGGAGTCAGTGTCGACGACGTGGATTCCAAGAAAGCCTTCGCCAAGGAGCACAGCCTGCCGTTCTCGGTGCTGGCCGACCCCAGCAAGCAGACGACCGCGGCTTACGGAGTCTTGCAGAAGATGCTCGGCATGTTCGAGATCGCCCGGCGAGACACCTTCATCATCGACCCCGAGGGGCGTATCGCCAAGCATTGGGAAAAGGTCGATGCGAAGGGGCACTCGGTCATGGTCTTGAGCGAACTGAAGCGACTCAAGGGCGCCTGATTACCCGACGCTGATTATCCGAAAATGGACAAAGGATGATGCCGTCCCGTCACGAACCTGTGACTGACGGCATCATCTGAACCTTCCTGATACGAGGGGGTTCTCATCCATGGCTCAATCTTCCGATCTGCAACGACCCGAGCGACGTGAATTTCTGACAACCGCAAGTGCGGGTGGCGCTTTGGCCATCGGTGCGGCGGGGATCGCCGGTATGACCCTCGGTGGACCGTTGGCTAGTGCCTCGGCCGCATTGCATTCGCTGCACGGTCGCGGGCCGGGCCTCAAGGGTCCATATCTCGACCTTTCTACGGGGCGCGGCAACCAGTTGGCTTACGCGCGTATCCAAGGCGACCTCGATTTCGGCAAGCAGAAATACTTCTGGTTCAAGGGCTATGTGATGGCCATCGAACCGCAGAAGAAAGTGATCGATCTGATGGGTGCGTCGGGTTTCGGCGTGATCCGTCTCGAGCAGGGCCCGAACGGCGGCATTCGTCGCATGTGTCGCGAAGTGATCGTTTACACTGATCTGCGCAGTGGCGAAGTGCTGGATGACTGGAAGAACCCCTTGACCAACGAGACGGTCAAGGCGGTGCATGTGGCTAACGATCCGTTCAACTACATGATCGAGGATCACTTCCCGGCGATGTCCGATTTCGGTGGTCTTAACAAAGAGCAGCCGCCCAAAATCCCCTTCATCCTGCCGTGGTACCAGCATGGTGGAATGGCTGAGATGGAGATCCACGTGCATCTGGCTTATCCGAGCGCCTTGCAGCCCGACAAGTGGCCGCGCGAGTCGGCAGGCCCCATCGCGCAGGTATCCGAGTTCTTTGCCCACCATGTGAAGGTGGAAGATCTGCAGAACGAGAAGATCACCTCACTCGACTACACCGGCACTTGGAATCGCATCACGCCGTGGCTGCCGTGGATGCTGATGGGTCAGCGTCCGGGTCTGTGTCAGTACGCCTGCTTCATGGGTACGACGGCGAATCTCGAGGAGATTCTCTCGCGTAACGTGCTCGATTACTGCGAGAAGAACTACAAGAAGTATTTCGACGCGCCGACCGTGTGGAGCACCGATCGTAGTCTCTCGAGTCTCGAGCACTACGCCAAGGATCAGAAGCCGGCGCCGGTGAAATAACGCGTCGCGAGTTCGCGTGAATTTCGGGGTCGCCGATCAATCGGTCGACGACCCCGTTTCTAGGGAAATTTCGATTCGTCGATTCAGTAGTCGATTGGCTCTACTATCGTTGGGCGCAATGGGTTTGGTATCGGCAAATCCTTGGGCGCGTACGCGCTCCGCATCGATCCTATGGACGCGAACCATCTCTCGAACCACCGCGATAGCGCGGGCAGCCGAGAGGTCCCAATTATCGCGGTAGCGAGAGTTGGAGATCGGCACATCGTCCGTATGTCCCGACACCACAATCCGGGTGTCGGTTTCCTTGGCGACCTCACTGATTTGCCGAATCCATTGTTTTGCCTTAGGTGTTAGCTGCGCATCGCCCGACCCGAAAGCGCCTTCAGTCCCCATCGAGATGAGCAGGCTCTGGCCGCGACCCTCGATTCTGATCATTCGTTTCTCGAGCGGATCTTGTAACCGGTCGCGAGCGGTACGCTCGACGTCACGTATCGCGCTATCGTCGATACCGCTGATCCTCTCCGGATCGGATTCTCGTGCGGCTTCGAGTAGCGCCGAGGTTGCTCCTGTGATCGTGATTTCGCTCTCGAGTGTTGGAGTCAGTTCGCTGATACGCACCATCGCCGCGAGCATTCCGTTCGCCGCGAGTTTCTTCGAGACGGCGTCCCCTGTGCCCATCGTGTCGAAGCGAATCAGGATCCGAGTGTCTGTCGGAAAAATATCTACGAGATCGCGATCAATCCATTCGCGTAACTCGCTCTGCAACCGACGAGCGTCGGCCAGCAAGGCCGGGGGAATCTCACGCACTAGAGTTTTATCGTCCGACTTGTTCAGCGGTGCCAGTTGCAGAGCGTCATTGGTCGCTGGCAGGAACGAGATATCGTTCGTTGAAGTCGAGGTTGCCGGAGCCGGATTACTCTCACTCGTACTTCCTTTGAATGAGCTGCGGATGCTGCTTGATACGCTTGCAAAAGTCGTATCGTTCATCGTCGAAAACGACAGCATCAATACAAAAAAACACATCAATAAAATTACGAGATCAGCAAAGGTCACGATCCATGGGGGCGCCGAACGCGAGTTTTTCTCCACGCTCATGGTGCGATCAGGCGGGATTCGTAGGCGATGGAGCGACGTCGGTGCGCAGGAAGGCGTTGATGGTATCGGCGATCATGAGTGGGCCTTCGCCCCGCGCTATCGCTCTCAGGCCAAGCGACGCTGCCTCGCAGTAAATCATCTCGTCGCGGTGCAGCGCACGTAGCTTATCCGCGATAGGCGTCGCGATGACGTTGGCTATGAGCGCCCCATACAGGGTGGTTAACAATGCGACCGCCATCGCCGGACCGATGGAGCCCGGATCGGACATACCACCCAACATTTGCACCAAGCCAACGAGGGTGCCGATCATGCCCATGGCCGGAGCAACTTCGGCCCAAGTTTGCCACGCTGCGATAATCGACTCGTGCCGTCGACTCAAGGAATTCATTTCGAACTGCAGTCTTTGAGCAAGACGTGCTTCATCTGCGCCATCGACGATCAGGGTGAGTCCAGCTCGAATGAAGGGGCTTTCAATCGCTTGCAGTTGGGGCTCCAGTACTAATGGTCCATCGCGCCGAATCAAATTGGCGTAGTCCGGAAGGACTTGCGACAACTTCGCCAGATCAAGTTTGGACTGCGTTACCAGTCGCGATAGAGCGGTGAGGTGTGCGATGAAAGTGTCTAGCGAGTGGCGCGACATGACCACGAAGAACGTGCCGCCGATGACGATGAGTGCTGACGGCCAGTCCAAAAAGGCGGCGACCGTACCCGCGCTGATCATGGCGCCGATTACCAGTGCGAGAGCGCCCAGAATTCCGACCAAGATGGCGATATCCATGCAATTTTCAGTGAGTACTCAAGGTGGCTGGTAAGTCGGTATACTCCAAAATGGTACTTTATTCGACCGCTCTTCGGATGCGTACATCGCGATACGGCTACAGAAAAATGCCTTGGCGACCGCTATGGCGGTGGGCGGTCTGTCTCATCGTCGCCTCCGGGACGATTCCCACCGTCGCTGCTGATATCGGCGTCAGCAAAGCCCGACTGCTCGAGTTCACGGCCATCAGTGCCGATGAGCGCTTGCAGTGGATGCGCTGCACCGTCGGGCAGAGGTGGAGTGGCGAGAACTGTATCGGTGTGGCGCGGGCGCTGACCTTGATAGAGGCGAGAGCCGCCGCTGAGCTTGCCCGTCGCGAGATCGGCGGCGCTTGGCGGTTGCCGAAGCGAGATGAGCTGCAGGGATTGGTATGTCGTGATTGCGGCGTACCAACGATCGATGAGCGAATTTATCCGAATACGATTGCCGCTCCCTATTGGTGTGACGATGGCGAGAACTTTGCAGCAGCTCGACATTGGAGCATCAATTTCAAGAATGGCTTGCGGTACGGCCGTAATGCATTGGAGATGAGACGTTATGTACGATTGGTTCGCGATCTCCCGTAAAGCGTCGCGCAACTTCGCCGTCGCGGTGTTCGTCTGCAGCTTGACCGCCGCCTGCGCGCGTCCTGATGCAGCTTGGGAAGAGGCTCGACGACTCGACACGCCCGATGGTTACGCTTCATATCAAGAGCGTCATCCGCGCAGCCCGCATGCCGCTGAGGCGCGCACTCGACGCGAAGCCTTGTTAGCCGAGCGAGATTGGTCGGTAGCTCGCAATGCCGACACGGTCGACGCCTATCGTGAGTATGTTGAGAAACACCCCGAAGGCTTGTGGGCGGGCAAGGCCAAAGAGCGAGTGGCTGCTTTGACTGTGGCACCGACGGCATTGCCAGAACCACCCGTCGCTTCTACTGTCGCTCCTGCGCCCGCTGTGACTGCGGCACCCGCCAAAGCTGTGCCGCCTCCGGCGCCTAAAGTGTTCGTGCAGTTCGGCGCTTTCTCGAGTGCCGAAGGGGCGCAGAAAGCCTGGCGTGAGTTGCAGTCGCGTCATGTGGAACTGCGCGACTTACAGCCGGTTTACCGACGCAGCGGCAAGGGTGCGACGGGTTTGCATTTGTTGAAAGCGGGCGTTGCGACGCGCGCTGATGCCGAGAAACTCTGTCTTACGCTGCAAGCAGCCGGACAGGCGTGCTTGATCAGTTAAGCGTCGTCTTGAGTTTGACGTTCCAGAGCACTAACTGCCGCTGATCCGCTGAGGCCGGAACCACCTCGTAAACGGGCGCCGTGCCGGAGCCGCTCGCTCGCGGCGTGATGAGGCCATTACGATCGACTTGGTGTTGATCCACCCGCAAGCTGGCGTCGCCGCCGCGAATACGACTTGTCACGCCCCCGTTGACCTCGGCCATGATCAGCAGAGTCTGGTTATCGATGCGAGCGAGTCCCTCTGGTCGCTCGAGCCGCCAACCTAGCGGCCGCAAGCTCAACACCCGTGTCGTCGAGGCGGGTTTCACGCCGCTCGCTTCGATTGCAGCGAGAGTGCCGTATTCCAGCGCAAGCCCTGCATTCGGCCCACTCGTGAGCAGCCGATTCGTGAGGTCTGTTGCCGCAGTCAGATCAATGACGCGCACTTCCCACTCCCAGTTAGCGTCGGCATTGCCAGGGCGATAGCGCACGAGTGCAAGGAGACGATCTTCACTCAAAGAATCGAGATCCAGCACCTGTAGTGAGATTTCAGTCGAAGCAACGGGTAAGGCAAATTGACGCACGGCGCTCGAACGTGGGTTGTAACTGACAAGGCGAATCAGTGCAGCGGTGCTCGAGGTGCGCCCACCGACATCGAGTGCGCCTCCAATAGCCATGACGACATCGCCCGAGGCAGGCCGAATCGCCAAGCCGCCGCATCCGAGTCCCGGCTGTCTCGCTTCGAGGATGCTCGGCAAGCTTCGCGTGACGCCAGGTAGTAAACCTGCATTTCCGGCAGGGCCTAGCCGCAGCGTCGTGCGGCTTTGCGCATCGAGTTGCATCAGGAACGGACCGCGTCGATCGCAAATCCAGGTGGTTCCGTCGGCCGCGATGGTCAAGCCGGCGGGGTCGAGACCGAGCTGATCGAACTCCGGATTGCGTGGCTTCAACGATTCATCAAGATTACGAGCGCCGTCGCTCCCGGAGGCGCCAATGGGGGTTGGACGTCCAGAGAAGTTCTCACTCGCGCTTGTCTTGAGTGTCGTCAAAGATTTCAGCTCAGCCGTTGTCGCATTGAGCGAGAACTGTCCGACCGAGGGCAGCGCATTCGGCTCGGCTGTGACGATGACATTAGCACTACGAGTTTCTACGCCGTCGAAATATCGCGGTGCTGTCACCGTGATGCCGCGAGAACTGACCGCTCTGAACTCGAGAGTCGAGCCGTTGACGGTTCCGGGGACGATAGCGATTCCGCCACCGAGCGCAGGTTTGATCCCTTTGACGAAGGCAGCTCCGATCGCTGTACTGGTGCCAAAATAGGGTGCCAGCGCGCTATCGGGCAGCTTGACGACATACTTGCGCAGCTCGTTAGCATCGCCTGCAGCCGCAGGCGTTTCGACGAAGACACCCCGAGCGATGGCTTCGCCTTGTTCGAGAATCGCTCGAACGAAATCGGTCGATGGAGCGTTGATCGATGCGCGATAGGTGGCAGTCAGGCGACTGTCACTGCGTAATACATCGAGAATCGCTGCAAGATCCGTGTCGAACGTCGACGACGAGAAGTTCAAGCTGCGCGTTGAGAGGGCATTAGCGGCTTCCGCTGGAATCGATATTCCGTTGGAGACATCCGCATCACCATCAAGCGCAAACAGGAATTGGCCACGACGTAGCGTCACACTCGAGAGGACGCCGCCTTCCATCCCGCCTTGCAGCTCACGCAGAGTGAGACTTTGTGCTGCGGTTGCCTGTCCGATCGTGATGCCACCGATAGCAAAACGAATGCTGTCGCAGGCGCTCGGGCAGCGATAGGTGTATCCGCCAGTGCTATTCGTGGTGCCGTTGATCGTGCCCGATACGTAACTCAAGCCGCTCATAGACACGTCTACCCAGTTGCCCGTTTGGATCGGCGCTTCGCTGGAAGGTGGTGGATTGGAGCCGCTGCCCGCGCTCGACCCGCCACCACCGCCACCGCAGGCAGTCAGTAGCAGGGAGATCAGCAGCGCAGTGAGGCTTGGTGAGTTGACGGGTCGGCAGCGATGCACGTGATGGATCGCTCAGCGCTTGGAACTATCGAAGGGTTCGCAGATCAACGGACGTAGGGTGATTGTGTTCGCCTTCACGTCCGTGAGAGTGCCGATAACCAGATCTTCATCGAGCGTGAGAATCGACGTTGCGGTGACCCAGCGTCGACGATCGTTTCGCGAGATCGTGCTTGAGAACTTTTCGGTTCCGGCGGTCTGGCCGGTGTAGAGCAGATTGCCTCGCAAACGCAAACGAAATGGTTCATCCGATGTCTTGGTTTCGAGCGATTGGTTATCGATCGTCATCAACCGATCGGCTGAGCAAACGAGTTCCGGGATAGCCCGTGATCGTGCGTCCGGCGTTTTGATCGGTTGCGCCGAGTTAGCCGTCTTGGTCGGTGGCGGTGGGTCAGACGCGAGGGCGGCGCTCGATACCCCAGTGGCGATGAGCACTGCGATGAACCCTGCGATCAACGAACGCCGACAGCCTGTCATGGCAAAACCTCCAAAACGGAATATTCGAACTATACTCCAGCACTTGGGCGCTCGGCGCCCGCTCAAGTTTTGAGTTCAGACATCGACTGGTAACGCGATGCTCAGTCCGGTTGGTCTTCCTCCCCAAGCTCCCGTCCCACCGGATAACGATCTGGTGCCGGCGCTTGATCGCGCGATCGTCTTGCCGAATGCGGGTTCGGGTTCAGGTGCTTGGCAGGCGGGTTCGCTGCTGTCGGCATCAGTTCGATATCAGAATGACGAGATGATTCTGAAAGTCGGTGACCGATTCTTTTCGTCTCGGCCGATACCGGGTGTGACGGAGAACTCGCAGTTGTCGTTGCAGGTGTCACGCGATCCCTCGGGTTCGATGATGCTGGTACCGATGCTGCCACTCGCCGGGCGATCAATGGCGAGGATCGGCGGTTCGCCTCCGGTGGTTCGAAATATGACGGTGGCCCTTGCCGATGGCGGCGAGATCGCGCCAACTGATGGCGCGGCAGCGATGACAACGGTACGCGCGACACCGCCACCTGCGCTCGGTGTGCAATCTTTGGCGGCCAAGTTGGAGCCGCCACGTGCACTGGCTGATTGGCTGTTGAGGTTGTCGCCACTGACCAGAGCAGGATCGTCGACTGAATTAAACGAAATGCCTCAAGCCGAAACCACGGGATCGTCGCTGTCTCGCGGAGTGACGGGTTGGGTTCAGGCTTTGACCATCTCGCTAGCGCATTCAGGGCTTTTTTACGAGTCAAAGCTCAAAGATAAACGCAGCGTTCCAGCGACCGATGTGAAGCGGCAGTTGCTCGACTCGATCTACCGGCAGCCGGCGGGGCTCTCGATCCAAGACGCCTGGGCGGCGCTCGATGAGCTCGTTGGTTTTCAAAGCGCAGCGAATGTGGCGCATCAAGCGGGCGGATGCTGCTATTCCTTCGTGTTGCCGGCACCTGACGGGCTCGGCGCGTGGTGGATCGTTTTTCAGCAAGATCCGCGGCGTGTTCGCGATGACGAAGCTCGAGGCGGTCAACGCGACGATCAAGAGCCGCCTTGGCGCATCCGGCTCTCGGGCATCGAATTGCCCGAGGGTAATATCGACATTCGTCTCGAGCAAGTTGGTGCGGCCGGCGTATCGGTCACGTTGCTGACACCGCGAGCGGATCGCGCGACGCATTGGGAGTCGGCTCGCCAGGAACTTGCCCGTCGGTTTGAAGAGGCAGGCCTCGAACTTGCGCGCTGGGCCGTGCTCGATCCGCGCGGCGAAAAAGCGCCGCCTTCGGCCGTGCCAGGGCAACTACGCACGGTGCGGGTATGAGTCCGCCAGTCGATAAGGCCATTGCGCTCGAATACGGCGAGAATCCCGTGCCACTCATCGTGGCAAGTGGTGATAACGAGTTGGCACGCTCCATCGTGGCTGAAGCCGAGCGTCAGGGTGTGCCGGTGATGCGCGATCCCGCTTTGGCAGCGAGACTGGCTGAGCTACCCGTGGGTACGACGATTCCGCGCGACGTTTATCTCGCCGTCGCGGTGGTGTTGTCCTGGGTCTACTGGATGCAGGGCAAAGAGCCCGATCAGGCGAGTTCGGCGCGTCGCAACGACGTGTAATCTCGACTGCGACCGCGTGGGTCGTACAAGCTCACGTCTTCGTCTGGCTGTCGCAACAAAGAAATGATGCGACGTTGCGCTGTAACGACGCGGCTGAACACCTGATGATTTCGGGCCTGTAGTGTTTTGCAACGTTCGATTTGTTCGCGCACGTGTAGCGCGCGATCTGGGTTGCTGCGCGCCTGATCAATGGCGCCCAAGCCTTTGCTTAAGCGCTCCAGCGTTTCGATTTCGCGATCTTTTTCAGCGTGGAGCTGCTCAAGCTCCTGCACTCCGTCACCGATTAGACCATTGCGGCCGCGCAAGACTGCGTGCTCTCTTTCGAGGATGTGGCAGATTTTCTTGCAGAGTGACTCGAGGTCACTGAGATTGTCGGTGGCGGGGTGGTTGGGTGTCATGAACGTCCTAACTCGCCGAGCTCGTTCTCCAATTCCATGAACTTGCGCGCGAGTCGCTCCTCATCAATAGGAAAACGACCTTCGAGAATCTCTTTGCGAATCCGATCGACCTTTTTCTGATCGAACGCTTCGTCACCGGCAACCTGTCTAACGGCCTGTGCCATCTCTTTGGCTGCAGCCGATACCTTAACCGGCAACACCGCGACATCCGCGCTGCGCTGCATGGTCTGTTGCTGAACGGCAGCATTCTGTTGCTGACGCCCCGCGAGAGCGTCGGCCTTGGCTTCACGGGCAACGGAGAGAGCGGCTGGCTGGATTTTGTCGATGGTCATGTTGTTTCACCCACTTCTATGTCGGTCTAGTCGACCGTGGATGAGGGAACTTTAGTGCTTGCGATCGAGCTTGTCCCGACCGATCGCTGTACACCCAGTCGGACGGATCCGTCCGTTTGCACACGTCCCCGGAGTTTCCGTCCACTCTGCGGATTTTCGAGTTCGATCCAATCACCGGCTTTGCCGTTCTGCAGGGCGATCAGTTTTGAATTGACCCGTCCGCCGGCGAATTCCGACCAGGCGGTGACCATCGCGCTGCGCTTCACGAGCGTGTGCGCACGGGCGTCGGGGCGACCGACGGGTTCACCCTGGCGCAGGGGGCGGGTCAAGGTCAGGCCGATGAGGGCCGTGGGGTCTGAGAGCGTCGCCGACAGCGGGCGTCCATGGCGCTCGACCACAGACACGGTCAGATCTTGTTCGCCGAGAACATGGCCGTAAGGCATGTCTTTCGCGGCAACCACGATGGCTGCGTCCGACGGTCGCGCGGCAACCGATTGCCGCTGCGCAGCTTCGAGATTCGGCAAGTGGATGGCGACAAAGCGCTTCGGCATCGCGGGCGCGCTCGGGCAGGTGACTTGCACCGTGGTACGAGTCTCGTAGGGGAATGTCCACTGCCAGCCGGGCTGGCATTCACCGAGTGAGAGTTTGGGGTCGACCGAATGCGCGCGCACACTGCCGTCGGGCAGTGAAAGAGATTGCTCAACGAAGGTCTCGGCCGCAGAGGCGAGAGTCTCGCCGCGAGCGAGGGCAGGGGCGAGTGCCAGACACGCCGCGAACGCGAGTAGCGTCTTTGACATGTCTTGCACCCGGTGCCCTTGAAACCTTAGCCCTGACGCAGCAGGTTGAGAACGTACTGCTGCGACTGGTTCGCCTGAGCGAGCATCGCCGTACCGGCCTGCGCCAAAACTTGTGCTTTGGCGAGGTTGGCAGACTCCTTCGCGTAATCCGTATCGAGGACTCGAGACTTGGCTTCCTCAGTGTTCTCGACCAGATTCATCAGATTGTTGATGGTGTACTCAATACGACTCATCGTCGCACCCATGCGAGCACGAGATTCGTTGACGACTTTGGCAGCTTGATCGACGTAGTCGAGGGCGGTGATCGCACTCTCCGGATCGGCGATCGTGACGTTGTTGACCGATTGACGCATGAAGGCTCGCTCGGTGGAATTCTCGCCAAACTTGACTACCAACTTTTGAGTGCGAGGATTGGCAAGCGGTCCGTTATCTTGTACATCGAACATGTCGTACTGAGGATCAAAACCGGCCGCCTTCAGAACGAATTGATAGTCAGAGTCAGATTTGAGCTTCTTTACGAGATCCGTGACATCGGTGACGTTATCTGCTGTCAACACTCGGCTGCCGATCTGGATCTCGAAGCTGTTGCCCTCATTTTTGGGAGTCGTGTCTCGATGGAAATCGAGGTTGCTGAGATCGAATTCTTGTTTCCAATACGGTGGGCTTGCAGCGCTCACGTAACTGTTGCCAGCACTTACCGTTACTGTGTTAGCAACCGCAGCTGAAAAGTTGACCCGCTTGTCGGCATCATCTGCGATATTTGTGCCGCTGAACTCGGTGATCGGATTCGGCTGTCCAGCGATCTTCCATACGACTTTCATCTCGCCATTCTTGAACTGCAAGTCTACAGCCGTCGAGTCAAATTTAGGGTGCGCCTTGAGCTGATCGATCAAATCGGTCACGGATGTGGCAGCGACAGCCGAAAGAGTATTGTAGTTGACGCCGTCCGGATTTCCTTGAGTGTCGCGAGATCCATCCCACAGCTTCAACTCGAAATTCGGTAGCGGTGTTCCGGTGAAACGTACATCGATGATACTTCCATCCGCATCCAATATATTAGTGCGCGGTACGCTGGAAGCTGTGATGTTCGTATTCGAAGACGCGAAGTTGATTGTCTGTATAGCGGTACCTGAGCTGGCAGTGACGTTGACCTTTTCCGCCATATTCAGATTTTCAATCGTCAGTGATCTCAGCGGCACTTGGATGTAGTCGGCGGCGTTAATGCCAACCTGAACCTGCATCGGCTTCGCGTCCTCTGAGATCAACTTCACATCGCCGTCCCAAGCTGCCTGGGTCGAGACGCGTCGCATTTCCTTGATCAGTTCATCGAATTCAGCTGCGATATAGCTACGGTCTTCGGCCGTGTAAGTGCCGTTCGAGGACTGTACGGCAAGCTCTCGCATGCGCTGCAGGATGTTCTGCAGTTCTTCCATCGACCCTTCGGCTGTTTGGGCCATCGAGATGCCGTCGCTGGCATTCCGGATTGCCATGTTCAAGCCCTCGATCTGGTTACGCATGCGGTTGGCTACCGCCAGTCCAGAAGCGTCGTCCAGTGACGAGTTGATTCGCTTGCCCGAGGCGAGGCGCTGCATGGTTGTTTCCATGTCGCCTCGATTCATTGCCAGGGCCCGCTCGGTCTTGATTGAGGCCATGTTCGTATTGATCGTAAGAGCCATCTGGATCTCCGTCGAAATCTCGTCGGTCACTCTGACCGGCAGAGGTAATCAAGCAAGCCCCATGCCAATCACGGGGTACCCTGAAAATTAGTTGGCTGAATGAAGCAATTTACGAGCCAGACTGTTTAAACCTCGAAAGGCAAGGCAACAGCGGCGACCCTCGACAGCGCATATATATAAGGTCACCGTTGTAGGCGTATGCGGGGCCGAGCCGGCTCCATCGCGGCAAACCGTTGCCGGTTCGACGGTGAACGTTGCCGCTCCCTGCCTCTTCCGATCGCGGATCGGCGCATTCTCGACAGTGGCACGTAAGTTGCTTCTCTTCTCCCGCGAAGAACCATTAGTCGGTTTTTCAGGAACTTCGGGAGTTAACAGGCCATGCCGAATCTGGATCGAGTTCTCGGGGCTTTCCCAACCGCCGCTGCCGTACAGGCGCGTCGGCTGGAAGTCATCGCGGGCAACATCGCAAACGCCACGACGCCGAATTATCGCGCGCGTGACGTCGATTTTCGCAAGGTCATGGCGGAGACGGGCGAACAGCCGCGTCTGTCGGTGACTCATCTGAAGCATATCGAAACGCCGGAGCGACTCACCAAGGAGGCGCTCTTGTTTCGTATTCCGCTTGCGCCTTCGCGCGATGGCAACACGGTGGAGACTCACGTTGAAGAAGCTGCCTATGGTGATGCTGCTGGCCGCTACCTGGCCGCCCTGCGCTTTGCGGAAGGAGCGCTTTCAGGGATGCGCAAGGCGTATCGCGGCGATTAAGCGACGCATTAAAGGAGATCGTTCATGTCCCTCGCGAACATACTCAAGCTCTCAGGTGGTGCACTGAATGCTCAGACAGTACGTCTGAATACCATTGCATCTAATCTGTCGAACGTTGAGACCGTTGCAGGCTCCGCTGATGAGGCTTACCGCGCGAAGCGGCCTGTTTTTCAGACTGTTTTGCAGAACGCAAGCAACCAGCTGGAGAGCGGCTTCGGTGTTGCAGTCAAGGGTATCTCGGAGACAAAGCGTCCGAACGCCCAAGTCTATGACCCGGAAAATCCGCTGGCGGATAAAGACGGTTATATCTACCGATCGAACGTCAACCCACTTGAAGAGATGACCGACATGCTCGATGCCGCGCGGTCCTATGAGACGGCGCTGACGACAGCTAGTACGGCGCGTGAGTTGATGATGCGCACGATCGATATGAACACTAAGTAAGGATTAACCGCGATGACCAGCAGCATCATTCCGAACTCGAGTCGCCAGGCGCTACCGCCCGGTGTACTGAGTTATGAGTCCGAGAAGCAGCAGGAAGTGCAGCGCTCGGGAACACTCGGGCAAGAAGACTTTCTGAAGCTGATGACGGCGCAGCTGAAAAACCAAGACCCGATGAAGCCCATGGAAAATGGCGAATTCTTGGGGCAAATGGCTCAGTTTTCCACTGTCTCGTCGATTGGCGAAATGTCAAAGCAGCTGCAGTCACTGAGTGATCAGTTCGTCTCGAGTCGCGTGCTCTCTAGCGGTTCCTTGATCGGTCGGCAGGTCTTATCCGAGGGGAATTACGGCGACTTGCAGGACGGTGTGCCACTCGATGGCGTAGTCCGGCTGACTGAGCCTGTCGATGGCGCAGTGGTTTATGTACGTAATGCCGTCGGTCAGGTCATGGAGACTTTTGAGCTCGGCCCTGCTGGCAAGGGCGATTATCCGTTTTCATGGGACGGTGCGCTACCTGGCGGCGTGAACGCGCTGCCGGGTCAGTACAAAGTCGACGTCGCTGTGACACGCGCTGGGAAAACAGAGTCGGCTAGAGCGCTGCTCTACACGCCTGTAAACAGCGTGACTATGAATGGACAAGATGTGGTTCTGAACTTGCAAAACGGCGCAGCCGTTCCGTTATCGCAAGTCACCACTATGCGTTGAAATTGAATTCACAAACGTTTTAAGCGGAAGCACCAATCCGGAGATCGAGAAATGTCGTTCTACACTTCATTGACAGGCTTGAATGCTGCGACGGCCGAACTTGGTATCGTCAGCAACAACATCGCTAACGTCGGCACCATTGGCTTTAAAAAGTCGCGCGCCGAATTCGGCGATATCTTCGCCACCTCGCCGTTGCAGAATGCCTCTAGTTCGATCGGCCAGGGCGTGCTGTTGAAAGGTGTTGCCCAGGAGTTTTCGCAGGGCAACGTGGCCTTCTCGCAGAACTCCTTGGATATGGCGATTCAGGGACAAGGCTTCTTCGTACTGAAGCCGAACTTGACCTCCAATCAAACTGTCTACACCCGAAACGGCTCGTTCCGCGTCAACAACGACCGATACGTCGTCGACTCGTCGGGTCAGTTCGTTCAGGTTTTCCCAGTCAACGACGACGGATCCGTGGTCGCAACCGGACTCGATTCGGCTAAGTCATTGCAGCTGCCCACCACCTCAGGTCTACCAAAAGCCTCGTCGAAGATCGACCTCGGCGTGAACTTGCCGGCGGACGCTGAAATTATTCCTCAACAGGAACAGTTCAAATCGGGCGCTGCTGTTTATCGATTTGACCGAAACGACCCGAACACCTTCAACCGATCAACCTCAATTACGGTGTTCGATTCGTTGGGCAATCCTTCTATTGCGACAATTTATTACGTCAAGAACTCGAACGCGACGATCGAGGATCCGACTAACAAGTGGCAAACGTACATCTACGTCGGCGATCGTGAGATTAAGCCAGCGTTGCTGTCTGCCAAAACGGACAAAGGCGAGGCGCTTTACCTCGACAAGTTCGGTCAGCAGACGACCGATCCGACCCAGTTCGATCCAACGTTTAACGCAACAGCACCGCATCCTCTTTACTATCTCAACGATCAGACCAACAAAGTCGATTCGACACCCGCAAAATTGACGGGTGGGTTTATTGATCGTGCAACCGGCTTTGATTTTGGTAGTACGGATGGCAACTCAATCCGTATTGGAGCGTCGGAAATCACGACGACCGCGAGCGGCACTTGGACGAACGCGATCTCGACAGGCGGAACGACCGCGGCGGCTCAACAGTATTCCATTGTGCTGAGTAAGGTTGTGGGTGGCGTTTCAGTGTCGCGAACGATTACTGTTCATAGTCAAGCTGCAGGCAGTGTAGCTACGCCTGCTGTTTCGAAAACCGTCAAGGCGCAAGACATCGACAGCCTGCTTTCGTCGACTACGAGCACACCCGTTACCGGCGGCACCGCCCCGCAGACGGTCAGCGCAGCTCTTGCAGACTTGGGTTTGGGCTACACCGGTAGGGCACTTGATGGTTCATTGACATTTTTTGATATTGGCGGTGATCAGACGTTTTCAGTCGCGATCAACAACACAATGCTGGGACAGAAAGGCGGCTTTGTTGGCTCCGATTTCTCGAGCGCGACGCCGGTAACAATCGGTTCTGCCGTTGAGAAAGCGAACGGGCTCAGCAATCGTAATATGCTGACAATTTCAGTGGATGATTCCGATCCTATCACTGTGAGTTTGCCGGACTATCTACGCGGACAAACTTTGTCGGGCACTGAGCTGGCGGCAGAAATGACCAAAGCCATCAACAACAGTTTCAGTGACGACAAATACATCGCAATTGATGCAGATAATAGGGATTTCAGATTGTTTGCTGAGATTGATCTCGAGGCGCTCGGCACGAGTACGCCACCGCTGACCAATCTCTACGTAGACCCTTCTGGGCGAAACGGGGCCTTAGTCGGTGCGGGCAAGACGATTGCCAACGCGCTTGAAGCTGGGATCAAAATGCGACTCCCACTCAACGACTTTTACAGCCCCAACGCCGCGAATGGGGATAACGACATCATCCAGGCGATGCAAGCGGAGATAAACGCACACATCGGCGCGGGTGTTATCCGGGTTGGTTATGACCCGAAAGCCCGTTCCTTCACGTTCAAACCGTACGATAACGCTTTCAAGATGCAAAGCTTGAAGGCTACGGGTCCGTTGAATGCAGACAATGTTACGAACGATCCGAATGAGACTCTCGGTTTTCCGGCAACCAGTGATTACACGCTGGTTGGTGCTGGTACAACTCAGGGATCTTTGCGAACCGGAGAGGTGTTGCCGAACGGTAACGAGGTTGTCAACGAAGATCAGCGTCGTTACGGCGTAAAAGTGGAGTATTTGAAGGACCAGCGGAAGTTCGTGTTTTCGTCGGGTACCACTGGAGAAAACTCACTGATTAGAGTTACTGCGGCGGATAACGAGCGTTCAGGAAATCTTTTCGGAATTTCTGACGAGTATGAGACAGAGATCAGCAGAACCGCTGGTACCGGACTTGCTGCCAAGCCGGCTGTAACTATTGGTAACAAGTCTGGTATCGACATCACGGGAACCTTCTCCGTGACGGCCAATGACAACATCGTCAACGTCACGGTCGACGGTATCGACGGAACCATCCGGATCCCGCCAGGAGCGTACACGGGTACGACGTTCGCACAGGCACTGGAGGATCGAATCAATAATATCGCGGCGTCGGACGGCCGTACGATCAGCGGCGTGCAGGTCGAATACGATCCCGATGCATCGCGATTTACGTTCACTTCGGGCACGACCTCAGAAGAGTCGTTCATCAACGTGAACGGTCATCCGAACTTTGGTCTCAATACGACGACGCAGGTACGCGGTAGCGTGCCGAAAGTGACAGTGCTAGTGCAGGCCAAGGATGTCGATGGCAACTTGTTGTACATCGACAAGGACGGAAACGAGACCACGAAGAAGCCCGACAACTTGCCAAATTACGCACCGATTTACCTAACCAAGGGCCAGTTGACCTTTGACACGGCCGGTAAGCTTATATCGCCAAAGGAAGGCGCTAAGTACACGCCGTTCGATCCGCAGAACGGCGCCGATTTGATCGTCTTGAACGTCGACTACGGTAAGTTTTCGACCCAGTATTCACAGCCCTTCTCGGTGTTGTCGCTCTCGCAGGACGGTTTCGCCTCCGGGCGACTCGACGGTATCAGTATCGATACCGCGGGTGTGGTGCGTGCCAACTACACCAACGGTCAACAGCAGGCGCTCGGAAAAATCATCCTGGCGAATTTCGCGAGCCCGAACGGTCTCAAACAGATCGGTAATGCTAACTACGTCGCAACGTCCAACTCGGGTCCGCCGTCGGTCGGTGAAGCCGGCTCTGACGGTTTCGGCTCGATTCAGGGTGGTGCGCTCGAACGTGCCAACGTCGATTTGACCGAGGAGTTGGTGCAGTTAATTACTGCACAGCGAAACTTCCAGGCGAATGCCAAGGCGATTGAAACCGCTACTAACCTGACGAGCACGATCGTCAACATTCGGGGCTAATGAGGGTTTAAGTCGTGGATAAGCTGGTTTTCACAAGTTTGAGTGGGCAGAACTCGGTCGCCCACCGAATGCAGCAGATCTCTAACGAGATTGCGAACGTTTCAACCGTTGGGTTCAAACGATCGTTTGCGGCAACTTTGAAAACCTTCCGCTACGACGGCGATGGTTTCGAGTCGAGGTTCGTACCGGTCGTTACGCCTGGTAACGGTGTCGATATGAAGCCCGGGACCGTCATGAATACCGGGCGAGCGTTAGATGTCGCCATGGGCGGCACTCAACTGCTCGCCGTGCAAGGTGCTGACGGAAGCGTCGCCTATACCCGTCGCGGCGACCTCAATGTGGACGCCAGCGGTACGCTGCGTATCGGGTCGGGCGAGGCTGTGCTTGATGATGGTGGTGCACCGTTACAGATACCCGCACTTGTCGAAGTCAAAGTCGGCACGGACGGTACGATCTTTACAAAGCAACCGGGTGAACAGGCTGCCATTTTTCTACCGCTCGGGCGCATGCAGATTGTCGAACCGCCGGTTGATGATATTCGCTTGCGTACTGACGGTCTGTATACCAATGCGACTGGCCAGCCGTTTCCGGTTGCGGAAAACCCCGGGGTGCAATCGGGAGCGCTCGAGGGTAGCAATACCAATCTCTTCTCGACGATGGTCGACATGATCAGCATGAGTCGTCGATACGAGATGCAAGTCAAGGTTTTAAAACAAGCGAGCGATCTCGCCGAGCGTAGCCAGTCTATGGCGCGCTTGAATCAGTAACGTTTTTCGGGAGATACGCTAATGGAAGCTGCACTTTGGGTCGCAAAAACCGGTCTTGATGCACAGCAGACCCGCATGACGGTAATTGCGAACAACCTTGCCAACGTCAATACCACCGGATTCAAGCGCGATAGAGCGACCTTCGAAGATCTTCTTTACCAAAACGTTAAGCAGGGCGGCGCACAAACGTCAGCAGACACGGCGGCACCTACCGGCTTACTGCTGGGAACGGGAACTCGAGTCGTCGCGACGGAAAAGCTGCACGCGCAGGGCAACATCATCCAAACCCAGAATGCTTTCGACGTGGCAATCAGCGGTGAGGGTTTTTTTCAGATCTTGCAACCGGATGGCACGTTGGCTTACAGCCGCGATGGCGGTTTCAAGATCTCTGCGGAAGGCGTGCTTGTCAACTCCAGCGGCTATCGCCTACAGCCTGAATTAGCGATTCCTCAAAATGCCCAAACGGTGACGATTGGTGCTGATGGCACCGTGTCGATCCAAACCTTTGGTGAAGCGGCTGCCCAGACCATCGGCCAGATTCAGGTTGCGCGCTTCCTCAACCCGTCGGGTCTTCAGGCGATTGGTGAAAATCTCTTTCGGGAAACGAGTTCGAGTGGCCCGCCTCAGGTGGGTATCCCGACGCAGCAGGGAAATGGGCAGTTGATTCAGGGTGCGCTTGAAAGCTCTAACGTCAACGTAGTGGAAGAGATGGTCAATATGATTGAGACGCAGCGCGCCTATGAAGTCAATTCAAAGGCCATTGACTCGGTCAACAGCATGTTGCAGTACGCAAACAACAACCTGTGATCGCAATGAAGCTCCTTGCTCTTAGATTGATGGTGTCGCTACTTGCGATCACGCTCGCCGGATGCGCAGAGATCGGCGCTCGGGATTTTCCACCTGAGCGTGTCTATATTCCTGCGGGATCGCCAATCGAGACAACGGCTGACGGTTCCATTTTCTCGAAGGCAGGCCAAGACAGTTTGCTTGGGCAAGATCGTGCCAGACGCCCAGGCGATTTGATCACGATTTTGGTTGATGAACAGGTCTCCGCATCGACATCAGCCTCGAGCAACGCCTCACGTAATTCCGCCACGACGGCATTAACGGCGAGCGCTTTGGGGGAAATTAACCGACGGTTTGGGAATGCAGGTTTGCCGTGGCCGGTCGACATCAGTCCGAGCGAAAGCGCCATTGACTCATCCGGCGAGGGTAGCGCAGCGCAGCAGGGAAGAATCGCAGGGGAGGTCACGGCTGTAGTGACGGAAGTGTTGCCGAACGGACTGCTGGCGATCCGTGGTTACAAGCGGATGGAGCTGACGCGGGGCGCGCAGATCATCCGATTGACGGGGCTGGTACGCCCATCTGACATTCAGCCGGATAACACAGTTCGGTCGCGTCGATTGGCTGATGCCGATATCAGCTTTGCCGCCAAGGGCGAGTTGGCCGACGCCAGTCGTGCAGGCTGGATGAACCGCGCTCTGTTGCGCGTTTGGCCGTTTTAGGAGGGCACCATGAAGAACCTCAACCAACCTTTCAGCGCTCTCGTGGTTCTGGCAGTGACGGTGGTCGCAGCTCTATTGACTCCGCAGGCGGAGGCAACGCGAATCAAGGATATCTCGGCGCTCTCTGCTGCCAGACCCAACCAGCTGCTTGGCTATGGCCTCGTGGTCGGTCTGCAGGGAACGGGTGATGGCAAAGACATCTCATTCACCATTCAGACGCTGCGTGAAACTTTGGCGCGAATGGGCACCTCGGTGGACGGACCCCTGTCGAGCTACGATCTCGACCCTGTTTCGGTGAAAGACTTTAAAGTCGAAAACGTTGCAGCTGTGATGGTGACCGCGGAACTGCCTGCATTTGCTAAACCCGGGCAAAAAATTGACGTCAACGTTGCCGCAATCGCTAAGGCGAAGAGTCTGCGTGGTGGCGTTCTGTTGATGACGCGGATGCGTGGTCCGGATGGTCAAACCTACGCTGTCGCGCAAGGACCGCTCGCGGCCTCCGGCTTTACGGCAGATGCTGCCGGGAGTTCTGTTGCGGTCGGTGTTGCGACTTCAGCGCGTATTCCAGGCGGCGCCTTGGTTGAGCGGGAGGTCGAGGGGCCACTCAACGTCGGTGAGTTTGTCACGCTGAATTTGACGGCACCGGACTTCGCGACAAGCGCCCGTGTCATGCAAGCGATTAACGCGCAGTTCGGCGACGGCACCGCGGCTGCCGTCGATGCGGTCTCCATCAAGGTTCGAGCGCCCATGGCGCCGGACGCTCGAGTCGCCTTCGTAGGATTGCTCGAGGAGATAGATGTGGATGCGGCTGAGCCGCCGGCGCGTGTCGTCGTTAATTCGCGAACAGGTACGGTTGTGATCAGTCGCAATGTGATAGTGAAGGCAGCGGCCGTCAGTCAAGGTGATATTTCGGTGACCGTCGATGCCACCAACGAAGTTAGTCAGCCGGGTCCTTTTGCGCCGAATAATGCGCAGACAACACCGGTGCAGAACGCGCAGATCACGGTAACGGAAGACAGCAAGAACATGGTTCTCTTCAAGCCGGGCGCCGAGCTTCGTCAAATCGTTAATGCGGTTAATGAAATCGGTGCATCGCCGACCGCTCTGATTTCTATATTGGAAGCGTTGCAGCGAGCCGGTGCATTGCAGGCGGAATTGATTGTCATCTGATCGTCATGGACGTTAAATCGACATCAAACTGGTACGACTTTGGATCGCTTGCAGGGTTGCGTGCCCAAGCGGGGCAGCGTCCGTCTGACGCTCAGTCGTCCGTTGCGGAACAGTTCGAGTCGCTATTCATCAACATGATGCTCAAGGAGATGCGAAAAACAGTTGTGCGTAGCGACCTTCTTGGCTCAGAAGCGATGGAGACCTACGAACAGATGTTTGATCAGCAGATCGCCCTCGGCATGTCGAAGGCGGGCGGTATCGGTTTAGCACCCTTCATCGAGGAACAGCTCGCTCGTCAGAGCGGTCAAAGGGTAGAAGCTGAGGCGGAAGCCGCACCCACTTCGATTATTTTGCAGCAGCGCAGCTTCAGGTTGAAGGAGCGCTGACATGGTCGATCTAGTCAGTATCGGTGTCTCAGGTCTTGGCGCATATCAACGTGCACTTGCGACTACTAGTAATAACATCGCAAACCTGCAGACCGAGGGTTATGTTCGTCAGCGAGCCGTGCTTGAGTCGGCAGGACAAGATAATCTCTCGCGGATCAGTCTCGGTAACGGCGTACGCTTTACCGAAGTCCAACGGCTCTATGATCGATTCGCCGAAGAAAATCTTCAACGCGCGAGTTCATCTTTAAAGGGTGAAGAAGCGCTACTGAAAGAGCTTCAAAGTCTGCAGGATTCTATCGGCAGCTCCGAGGCAGGTTTGCATGGTGCCTTCCAGGCGTTTTTCGATGCCGCACGTGATCTAGAGGCGGCGCCGGCATCGCCTGGCAGTCGGGCCGGTTTCTTGTCGGCCGCTGAGGGACTGTCCGCGCGATTCCGTGGCTTGGGTACTGCCGTCGAGACTCTCGATGGCACGACGCGAACTCAGGTTGATCAAGCGGTAGGCGAAATCAATACGTTTCTCGATGAAATCGCGTCGCTCAACGCTCAATTGGTGAAAAGGGCGTCCGATAGCGAGCAACCGATGCAGTTGCTGGATCGCCGCGATGCTGCTTTGAAGTCACTTGCCGAGCGTCTCGGCGTGACGGTCGAGTTGGGGCCGAGTGGCGCTGCTACCGTTTTTGCCGGCGAAAGCGCGTCGGGCGTCGCTCTCGTCGAGAATGGGCATGCGCGGACGATGACGGTGACCTTTGACCCCTATGACTTTGGCAAGGCTGAGTTCGTACTCGACGCGGCTAGCCAGCCCGTCGTTCTAGCGAACGTCCGAACCGGTACGCTCGGCGGTTTGATCAATTTTCGAGGGCAGGCTCTTGGCCCGACCGCGGATAAGTTGGATGAGCTGGCGCTCGCTTTTGGTCGGGAGGTCAATAAACTGCATCGCCAGGGACTCGACTCGCTAGGGCGACCTGGGCAAGACGTCTTCTATGTTGGGCCGAATTTCGTGGTGGATGGTCGCGCCAACGCGGGCGCGTCGCGTCTCGGTGTTGAAGTTGTCGACTCGAACATAGTCGATGCGCGCAGCTATGAGATGCGCTTCGACGCCTCCAGAAATCTTTGGACGCTCCGCGATCTTAAGACTGGCAGTAGTGTTCAAGGCGCCAACAACCTCGTTTTGGCGGGGTTGAAATTCTCGATTCAAGGAACGCCACGCGATGGTGACACCTACCGGATTTCACCGGAAAGTCATCCGGCGACGACTTTTCGCACGTTAATCAAGGAAGGTGCGGAGGTTGCCAGTGCCGCCAAGCTGGTAACAAAGGCTGCGCTTCGTAACTTTGGAACGACCTCTGCAGACATCAGGCTGAGTGAGGTACGTGCTGCAGAGGCGTTCCGATCGATTGGTGACCTACTGCCTAAGTCGGTTGCGCTTGGCGAGCAGGCCTTCACTCGCAACGTTCCACTCCGCGAAGATACGCTCGTCACCTCAAATGCGACGCCCATCGCAGTGATACCTGCAGGCTACTCGAAGGTGGCGCTCAGCACTTCTGCAGCGGGCGGAGAACTTGCCATCTTTACACGAGATGGTCGTCAGCTGGCCGGGCCAGCGATGGCGGCCAGCGTCGTTCGCGCAGCAAATGGGTTTCATACTGACGCGACCTATTCTGATGATTACTTAAACAAGTCTGGTACAGACGGATATCTCGATCAGAATTTTGTCTTCGGTGTCAGTCAGGCGTCCGGATCACAATTAGACATTGATGGTAATCGTGTTTTGACGCCAGCCAAGATTTTCGGCGGTGTCGTAGATCTAGCCAGTTTTACGCCCGGCGATACCGTCGATTTGCAAATCAATGGTGCGACCGTGTCCATTACGATTCCGACGCCCGTCACGCTGACTGGCCTTGCTTCTGCGATCAACTCCCATAAGGGCACCACGAGAGCGATTGCCGAGACAACGACCGACGGAGGGTTAGTTTTCAAGTCCTATCAAGAAATCGTCGTCCCTTCGGCAAGCTTGAGCAACGCATCCTCGATCACGATCGGCGGTGTTGCTTTTACGGTGTCGGCTGCGCAGCTAGCAGGTCGAACGCCCGCACAATATCTTCGCGATACCATCAACGCGACCGAGTCAGGCTTGACGGCTTCCGTTTCATCCGCTGACGCCTTGATTATCACCAATAGTGAGGGCGCTGCCGGTGAGCCGATCGTGATCGGTAATAATAACGTCGGACTTGCTGAAAAGACCTATTTCAACGATGCCAACGTGAGTGTAAGCGTACCGGCTACTGAGTCGGCAAGCGTATTGCGCAGTCTGGGTTTGCGCAGTGGGTTTGTGATGAGCAATGCGCTGGCTGAAGATCTGCTTGTGTTTGGCGTGAACAACCAGGGCTTGGCCGCTTCGGTTTATTTGTCCGGTTCTTACGAGGCGACTGGGGCCTCCACGATCTTGGCGTCGGACGCGCGCGAGTACAAGCTTCGTTTCGAAAGTGGTAATTATTCGTTGGTCGATGTCGGTACCGGCACGGAGGTCGCTGCAGGCGTGTTCGACACCACGACACGCGCCATTCAATATGGCAACTGGACCGTCTCTCTGAGTGGAATTCCGGCGGATCTTGACGAATACACCATTCAGCCTACCGACGAGCCGCTCGGCGATAACCGAATTGCGGCCGCACTCGCTAATCTGCAGGGAAATCGCTCCATGTTGGCGTCGAAGCAGACGGTACAGCAGGAGTACGAAAACCTCGTAAACCGTGTCGGTGCGATCACCGTTCAGGCGGAAATCGCCAAGGATGCCCAACAAGTTGTCTTCGACCACGCACGCGAAGGTCGCGAGCAGATATCGGGGGTCAACCTCGATGAGGAGTTGGCTGACTTGCTGAGATATCAGCAGGCATACCAGGCTAATGCCCAAGTCATTCAAGTTGCGAATCGTCTGTTTGATTCGTTACTGCAGCGTTTGTAAGGAAAGTAGCTATGCGCGTTTCGACATCCATGATTTTTCAGGGATTGACCGATAAGCTCGCAAATAATGCAGCAGATATGGCGCAATTGCAGAGTCAGATTGCGACCGGAAATAACTATGCGACTCCATCTGATGCCGCCGACATCGTGGGGCGCGTACAGGCCGTTGAGAGTCGCTTGAAAACTCTTGAGGCAGATACCAAGGCGGTCACTAGAGTGAAGGTCGGTGCCGACGCTCAAGCCCGTGCGCTCGAGATTGCTGCGGAGGTCATGGATCGTTTGAAAGAGATCGCCTTCCGTGGTGCGAATGATCCGCAGCCGCAGGCTGTGCTAGAGACACTCGCAGAGGAAGTCGCCGGAATCAAGCGATCTCTCGTAGACCTAGCCAATATGCGCGACGCCGACGATCGCTACGTGTTCGGCGGTGCTCGTTCGGGCGAAATCCCGTATGTTCTGAATGCCGATGGCAGCGTGACGTACGAAGGTTCAACCAGTCCGTTGCGTGTACGCGTGAACGACGCGAGTTATGAGGATGCCGCCGTTCCTGGTGTTAGCGTTTGGAAAAGCATTCCAAGAGATGGGCAGGCTGTCGATATGTTCTCAATCTTGAGCGGTTACGAAGATGCTCTTCGTAGCGGTTCGGTTGAGGGTCGTCAGCAGGGCTTGCGCGATGTGGAAGCCCTCTCAAATAATGTTGGGCTTGCAATCGCTAAAACCGGAGCGGCTCAGCAGAGACTGGAGATCAGCGAGAGACAGGCTCAGGAGACTGCAATTCGAGCTCAGAAGTCACTCGCAGATCTAAAAGAATTAGATTTCGCAGCTGCGCTGGCGCAATTACAGAAGCAAGAACTGCTGATGCAAGCCTCGCAATCCCTGCTGGGGCGTCTGAGTCAGTTGTCGTTGCTCGATTCCATTCGTTAATCCACCGAGTTTCGTCTCATGACAGAAACTAACGTCATAAAAACACTCGGCGCTGCGGATCTTGACACGAAGCAGCTGACTGTTGATTTAGTCAACGCTATCAAAGAGCCACGACAAGCGCTGATTGATCGGGAAAAAACCAAGGCGGAGGTCGCGATCTCGAATACCGCTCTTTTGAAGAGCGCTCTTTCTGCTTTGAAGGATACCGCAGCTGAATTGGCGAGCGTTTCTAAGTTGAACAAACTTAGTCTATCTAGCTCGAACACCTCTGTTGTTGGGTTGAGTGCCGGTACGGGGGCGAAAGCTGCTCGCGAGGGTACGTACACCATGACGGTGGAGGCTATGGCCCAACCCCAGCGCAGCGTCAGCGTTCCCGGTTATTCCGCTGGCGCTAGCGTGGTTACGAACGCTGTAAACATGACCATGGACATCGCGCTCGACGGGGTTACCAAGAGCATCGCTATTACTAAAGATGTCACTACCGCCACTGGGCTTGTCTCAGCAATAAACCAAGAAAAAATGGGTGTTACAGCGAGACTGGTCAATACCGCAGATGGATCGGCTACGCCATTCAAGATTGTTTTAGAGGGGCCTTCTGGCGCCGAGAATGATTTCTCGATCAGCTTTAAGGATGCAGAGAGTAACCCTATCGCGTCGCCACCGGTCTTTTCGAATGCAACCGTAAATGGTGGACAGACATCCGGTGACGCGATCTTCGTAATGAACGGGCTGCGTATCCAGCGACCGAGCAATAACGTCACTGACGTTATTGATGGAATTACGTTAAACCTTCGTCAGGTCAGCGCGACGCCGACAAATCTGACAGTTGCTTATGATGCGTCTGCGTTGACAACCGCTGTTGGTAACTTTGTGGAGAGCTACAATCTTCTGACGGAGTTCATCGTTCGTGCAACCGGCCCGAAAATAAAGGATGATGATATTGCTGGAAGTTTGAGAGGTGACTCCGCTGTCAAGAGTATACGCAACAATATCCGCACTAAACTCACCTCTGAGTCGACTGGCGCTGCTGGACAGATCTCGCATTGGAGCTCTCTGGGGGTTTCGCTCGACCGTAATGGCGTTCTAGAGTTTGATTCGAGTAAATTTGTTGCGGCCTTTCAAAAAGCACCGGAAGACGCGATCAAGGCCTTATCAAACAACGCCGACTCGCCTTATTATTTCTCAGGAAGTCCAAGCGGGTTGGCAGGAGATTTGGCTGTCGCAGCCCATCAATATCTTTCATCGACTGGTGTCGTTAGTCGTGTGGCCCAGTCCTACGAAAGTAAGTTAGAGATGGTTGAGGCAAAGCAGTTAAAGCTCGATGAGTATATTGACAGGGTGTCGGCGCAATACGAGCGACAATTTGCAGCGCTGAACGCTGTACTCGCTGGATTCAAGGACACTCAAGAGCGGCTCAAGAGTTCGCTAAACTTCAATAACGACAATTAATCACGCGAGTCTTAACGTGGCCGGATCAGAGTGGACAGAGCGTATAGTTGTTGTCGACGAGTATCTGAAGTCGCAGTATGCGCTCATGCACGCGGCGACAAGTGGCGAGTCAGATTCAGATATTCTACGCAAACTCGACAGTGTGAGAAAACGCCGGATCTCGTTCACGCAGTTCCCGCCGAGTATCTTTCAGGAGGCGAGTCGATTTTCTGAGACGGCAGTCGAAGAAGCGATCGTATTCCTGGAATTGAGTCTTAAGGCTCGGCAAAATGATTCGTTACTTGTCGACTGGCTGAAGTCCTTCGAGTTTAAGGGCATCACGCCTGATATCGATCGTAAGCTTGGGCTCGCTGCTGACCCAGATCACGACGTCTACATCGTCGGCGGTGCCAATGCTGCGCTGATACTGTCAGACCTTCGCGAGAGGCGTTATCAGCGGATTCTCAGTTTGCAGGATTTCGTTATGACCGCAGATGAGGCTGGTCGCGAGGTCAACGTTGATACCGAAAGTCTTGATCGATTTTTGCAATGCTTGCCGAATATCGTGGCAGTGAGACCGGAGCGAGTTCATATTCTCGGTGATTTGGCGCCTGATCTGTCTGAGAAGGTGTTGTCGCAGGTCGATGAGCGTCTGAAGCTGCTGTACGTCGGTCGGAATACAACGGAGTTGATGGCGCAGCTCTGGACGACTCAGCTTATCCGCAACATTCCGGCGCTGGTGCGGCAAGGACGTTCGTTACTTCATCTCAAGGATGCGTTGAGGGGGCGTGCCGCTGTCGTCGTAGGGGCTGGACCGTCCCTTGATGAGACCATTCCCTTGCTGCGCGAGGTCGCCGGTCATGTCACTATCATCGTTGCCTTCAAGGCCTTGCGGGCCCTCGTCGCTGGGGGCGTTTCGCCGGATTTTGTAGTTTGTCTTGACCCGAAACAAAAGGTAAGACACCTTGAGGGTGTCGATTTATCGCAAGTCGGTTGTTTCGTCATCGAGGCCGCCTGCGAGGATGAGATGCTGTCGGTGGCGGCGAGCTCACCCCTCGTACCATTCGTCGCGTCGGATCTGACTGCCGAACTGGTGCGTGAACTGAAGCTGATTGAAGTGCCGCTCGTTGGCACC
>JACCEC012152296.1_pt1 | contig 48745 bp, 40 predicted proteins | sample 7450121 | NCBI WGS metagenome assembly JACCEC01 (sample SAMN15323455, study PRJNA562643) | freshwater metagenome | isolation source: river surface water | place: USA:Blue River Watershed | collected 2017-08-18 | reverse complement strand
TTATAGAAATCCTTCATATCACGGTTTTTCTCCACTACCGATTCTTTAATGAAGTCTTTATCCCGCTGACGAGCTACAGTGTTACGCTTGTCTTCGGCTTCTTTCTTGGCGTTTGCTTTAGTAATTTCGGGGTTTTGCGTGTCAAGAGCAAACCATTCTACTTCTACCAAATCTTGGTCAACAGGCTCTACACCGTAGAACCACCCTTTCCAGAACCAATCCAAATCCACGCCCGAAGCATCTTCCATTGTACGGAAGAAATCGGCAGGGGTTGGGTGTTTAAACTTCCAACGGTTGGCGTATTCTTTGAAGGCATAATCAAACAATTCACGTCCCATAATCGTCTCGCGCAAAATGTTTAAGCCCGTTGCAGGTTTGGTGTAGGCATTTGGACCAAAGCCCATGATGTTATCAGAACTTGACATGATAGGTACTTGCTTGCTTTGCTCAGTACGCATGTATTCGGTGATATTTTGAGGCTCAGCCACGTCTCCACCGAGGTTGCGATCCCATTCTTTGGTCGTCAAATACTCCATGAACGAGTTCAAGCCTTCGTCCATCCACGACCATTGGCGCTCGTCAGAGTTCACAATCATTGGAAACCAGTTGTGCCCTACTTCGTGGATAACCACCTGAATCAAAAAGTTTTTGATACCTTCCGAATACGTTCCGTCAGCATCGGGGCGAGCTCCGTTGAACGAAATCATCGGGTATTCCATTCCCCCCACGGGGCCGTGTACCGACTGCGCTACTGGATAGGGGTAGTCGAAGGTGAATTTTGAGTAGGTTTTTACCGTATGCGCCACCAACATGGTTGAATATTGTCCCCAAAGCGGATTGGCTTCTTTAGGATAAAACGACATGGCAAGTACTTTTTTGCCGTTGAGTTCTACGTTCATGGCATCCCAAATAAACTTACGGCTACTAGCGAATGCAAAATCACGGACATTGTCAGCTTTGAATACCCAAGTCTTTTTACCATTGGGTTTGTTGGCTTCGTTTTTAGTTGCTTCGTCTTGGTTGACAATCAAAACAGGCTTATCGAACGTAGCGCGGGCTTTTTCTAAACGTTTCAATTGTTCCGAAGAAAGGATTTGCGAAGCGTTTTGAAGCTCTCCACTCGCACCTACGATGTGGTCGTTGGGGACAGTGATAGCTACTTTATAATTTCCGAATGGTAATGTAAACTCGCCTTGGCCCAGAAACTGCTTGTTTTGCCAGCCGTTGACGTCGTCATATACGCAAGCACGCGGAAACCACTGAGCGATTTCGTAAATGAAGTTACCATCTTTGGCAAAAAACTCAGCACCACCGCGAGCGCCTTGGGCAAAGCGGAAGTCGGTGATATTGAAATTCCAATCAATTTGAAAACTTACTGATTGACCCGAACGAATAGGAGCGTTGAGATCAATACGCATCATGGTTTCATTGATACGATAACGGAGGGCTTGCCCCGTCTTAGGGTCTTTTACAGCCGTAACTTTATGGCCATAGTCCTTGTCAACCATCGAACGAGTCATAGACGCAGCAGGCATTCCTTTTTCGTTGATGGAGCTAGTACGTGTCTGATTTGCCATTGAGTTTTTAGCAAAAAGATTTTGGTCAAGCTGAATCCACAAATACCGTAGCTCGTCGGGAGAGTTGTTGAAATACGTTACAACTTCCGAGCCCGTAAGGCGTTGTTTTTCATCGTCAATTTCGGCTTTGATGTCATAATCAACGCGGTTTTGCCAATATTCTTTGCCTGGTGCTCCTGATGCAGTGCGGTAAGTATTGGGCGTTGGTAGGGCAGTTCCCATTTGCTCAAAACGAGAATTGGCGTGGTAGTTGGCGGCTGGGGGCTGGGCAATCAGCGGTGAAAATGCGCCGAGTAGGCAGCACAAGAGAGGGAGAAAAAACCTAGTCATTTGGGTTTGTTGATTGAGTTAAGTCGAATAATGATTTCTCTTTTTGAAATGGTAGTTTGTTCACTTTTATCATAAATACTGAGTAAATAATCAGCTTCGCCTATGATTTTAACGTATGTGATGGCTCGCACCTCTGCGCTTTTACCTTTGTTTTTGGATTTGATAGGAATACGAATCCTGTAGCAATCTTTACCAAAAGTATGAAAATATTTTTCACCTCGGTAATGTCTTGTACAACACAAAACCAATCGCTGCAAAAATGATGTTAGGCAGCCATACTGCCACGATAGCGGGAATCGTACCTGATTCGGCAATCCCTTTGGCCAACATAAAAAACAACAGATAGACGAAGGCCAAGATAAACCCAAACGCAATCTGTAAACCTGAACCACGGCGGCTTTTTCGGGCAGATACGACCACCCCTATGATGGTTAGGATGATGAAGGCAAAGGGGTGGGTAAAACGGGTATATTTTTCGAGCAAATAGGTTTCGACCCCGTCGGCTCCGCGAAGTTTTAGCAAATCAATATAGTCATTGAGCTGCGTCAGCGTTAGCTCTTCGAAGCGATTCTTGTCATTTTCAAAGTCTTTGGGACTGAGGTTGAGGGTAGTATCTATCTGTGTCCCTTGGGCAATGGTCTCAGTAAGTCCGTCAATTTTGCGGATTCGATAATCAAAAACCGTCCATTTTTTCTTTTTAGGCTCCCAAACAATGCGGTCAGAAGTAAGCTTTTCTTTCAATTGATTGCCTTCGATGCGTTCGAGTGTAAACTTATAGCCTGTCAGTGAGGCGTTATTGTAGCTTTCAAGGTAAGCGTAAAGCTTAGGAGCTACTTTAATGTGAAAATTGCGCTGATTGAAATAATATTGGTCTTCGATGTATTTGTATTCAAAACCCAATCGGATTTTGTTGGCTCTGGGAATTACCCACCCTACCATGTAAAACGTAAATAAAGCCAACATCGCCGAACCAATAAAATAAGGAACTAGCATCCGAAAAAAACTCATGCCACTACTAAAAATGGCAATGATTTCGGTGCGAGCCGCCATCCGAGCCGTAAAGAACACGGTAGCAATAAATACCAACAGTGGACTAAGGTAGTTGGCGTAATAGGGAATGAGGTTGGCGTAGTAGTCAAGTAGAATCTCGCTCGCGGGTGGGTTGAACTTACGGAAGTTGTCGATTTTTTCGGTGAAGTCAATTACGCAGATAATAAGCAACGTGATGAGTACCGTAAAAACGTAAGTAATGAGAAAGTTTTTAAGAATATAGCGATCTAATAGTTTCATGCAATCGAAGCTTACGAAGTTGGGTGATGAATAAATAGGCACCAACACCAAATTCTCATCAATTTAAGGCTTACTTAGACAAAGTTCTCGCTTTTTTAGGATTTTTAACAAAAAAATAGGTTAAACGCACTTAGAAAGTGCAATTATAGACAAAAATGGAGAAACAGGGGGATAAGTAGTATTTTTATGGATGGACTGGAAAGAAATTTTTGCGGAACTGCCCGATTTTAGGCGGAATCACGTCTTTAAGAAACATTTATTAAATGGTATTTTACTTCTATGACGAAAATTATACATATTCTCTTGTTTGAATCATAGAAATCCCGTACGGTCGCTGATTTACCGTGTTTTTTCTTGTGTCCTTCGAAAGGAAAAATATAAAGATTTTTATACGCCATCAGTTGCATAAATCATAGAAATCTGTCAAGACAAAAATAGAGGAGATGCTCTGGGATATCAGGCAGGGCGACCCATGGCGAAGAAAGGCAAGCAATACAACTGAAGTTTAAACAATCTCTTTTCCTATTTCCCCAAATCAAGGTGAAGGCTCTTTACTTCTTTCCCAAAAAACACCGCCGATTGACTATCAAATGCCTCGGTTGAATCAGTTGTATAAAAGATACGTTGGGAGGTTTTAGCACATTTGGCTTCTATTTCAGGATGGCGATGGAGGTAGTCAGCTAAACTTATTGCCACAATTTCGGCTTGATTAATAATACGAATGTGAGCAGGCAAAAACTGGCTTATTTTTTGAATTAATAAGGGATAATGTGTGCACCCCAACAGAACCGCATCTATGTTTGGCGCTTGGTCGAGCAAGCGTTCGATGTGTTTTTTGACAAAATAATCTGCCCCTTCACTGTCAAATTCTCCATTTTCTATCAATGGCACCCACATGGGGCAAGCTTCTTGATAGACGTTTGCTTTTGGGAAAAACTTCTCAATTTCTACCAAATACGACTCCGAAGCAACCGTTCCTGCCGTGGCAAAAATGCCGATATGTTGAGTATGGGTAAATTGGCCAATTACTTCGGCCGTTGGACGAATGACGCCTAATACGCGTTTTTCGGGCGCAATCTGTGGTAAATCTAATTGTTGGATGTTCCGTAACGCTTTGGCTGAGGCCGTATTACAGGCCAAAATTACCAAATAACATCCCTTGGCAAACAAGGCTTCCACGCACTCCAAAGTATAATGATATACTGTATCAAATGAGCGCGTGCCGTAAGGAGCACGCGCGTTATCTCCCAAATACAAATAATCGTACTGTGGTAACTGCTTGACTAATTCTTTTAAAATTGTCAACCCTCCGTACCCCGAATCAAATACACCAATAGGCCCTTTCATTGTCATATTACTGAAGTATATTTCTAATTTTTATCCTTATTTTAGATAGATTACTATGATTCTCAAGTATGCCGACCGCATTTGATCACTAAAGTGTGTATTTCTTTATTATTTATCATTCGGTAAAGTAACAAAAAAACACCCTTCGAACGCGATAAGGCTGCGTTTTTCGTTTTTGGTGTATCTTTGGTCGAAAATTGGGACGTATGAAGTCGAACCTTGCACGTATTACACTTTTTATTGGGATTTTAGTCGGAATAAATGTTATCGCCGCTTTCATGTTTTTTCGTTGGGATTTGACCCAAGAGAAACGGTACACGATTTCGGACGCGACTAAAAAACTCCTACAAAACTTGGAGCACCAAGTGGTAATTAAGGTTTACCTGACGGGCGATTTTCCCGCAGGCTTCGAGCGCCTTGAGCGCGCTATCCAAGAAACCCTAGAATCGTTTGTCGACGAGGGAGGAAGCAACGTAGCCTATCATTTTATTGAACCTACTGACCCCAAACTTCAGGAAAAGTTGATAGAGAAAGGCTTGATTCCGACCAATTTGTTTGCCAATGAAGAAGGGAAACGCACCGAACGTTTGGTGTTTCCTGGAGCCGTGTTGGTGTACGAAGGCAAAGAGTATCCTGTACAGTTATTGAAAGGAAATAAGTCGGCTACGCCGGAACAACAACTCAATCAGTCGTACGAAGGAGTAGAATTTGAATTGGCTTCGGCAATACGTCGATTGGCTCAAAAAGACCGCAAACGAATTGGAATTTTGGTAGGACATACCAAGGTGCCACCGCCGCGTTTTTCGGATTTTTTGGCCAATCTCCAACAGAATTATGACCTCTATTTCGACGTTCAAAACCCTGAAAATTGGGATAAAGGCGATTTGTTGATTATTTCAAAACCCGATACTCCGTTCGACGAAGACGAAAAATTCCGCCTCGACCAGTTTGTGATGCGTGGGGGAAAACTGCTACTATTTGCCGATGGCGTACGGGTAGATAGTGTGAGTTTGGAGGGAACGTTTGCACAGCCTTTGGACATAAATCTCGACGATTTGTTATTTAAATACGGCTGCCGAATCAACCAGAATTTAATCAAAGATTTGAGTTGTGCCATGATTCCACTCAACGTTGGGAACATGGGCGATAAGCCGCAGATTAAGCCCATGCCGTGGCGTTTCTTTCCATTAATTAATAATTTTGGCAAACATCCAATTGTTCGCAACCTCGACGCTCTCTACGCTCGTTTTCCGAGTAGCATTGATACCATTCAGGTGGAGGGCATAAAAAAAACGCCCTTGCTTCTGTCCTCACGTTATACTCAGCTTCGGAAAGCACCCGTATTGGTAGGCTACAACGAAGCGCGCCAACAACCCGACCCGCGCGAGTACAACGCGGGAGAAAAGCCCATCGCAATGTTGTTGGAAGGCTCATTTTCGTCACTGTACAACAATCGTTTATTACCCAATGACCCACGTATGAAGTCGTTTGTGGGAAAAAGTAAACCCACCCAAATCATTGTGGTGTCAGATGGCGATTTGATTGTCAACGACATTGATTATAAGCGGAATGCACCCTTGCCACTGGGGTACGACCGACTTTCGGGCAATACTTTTGCCAATCGCGATTTTGCGCTGTACGCAGTCGATTATTTGGCTGATTCAGAAGGGCTGATTACGGCTCGGAATAAACAAGTAACCTTACGACCACTCGATAAACTGCGTTTGAAAGAAGAACGTACGCAGTGGCAGTTGTTGAATTTATTGGGTCCGTTGGTATTGATAGGGTTAATAGGGGCAGCGTGGCAATGGAATCGCAAGCGCAGATATAGAAGCTAACCGCAGTAAAAATTACGTCCGCTTCTTGGGATTTACCCAAGAAGCGGACTAGCCAATAAATACTACGCGGCTACGTTAGGGTCTTCGACCACGTCTTTTTCGACTCTTAAATTGTCAATAATAAACCGCTGACGCTCAGGGGTATTTTTACCCATGTAGTAGGTCAACAATTTAGGAATGGTCGTTTCTTTTTCGAGAATAACAGGCTCAAGGCGGATATTTTCACCGATAAATTTCCCAAACTCATCAGGAGAGATTTCTCCTAGCCCTTTAAAACGAGTAATTTCTACTTTTTTATTTCCACCAAGCTTTTTAAGTGCCTTTTGGCGTTCTTCTTCGCTGTAGCAGTAAATCGTTTCTTTGTGATTGCGAGGGTTTCTGACGCGGAAGAGTGGCGTTTGCAAAATGTACAAATGCCCATTTCGAACCAAATCAGGGAAAAATTGCAAGAAAAACGTCAACATCAACAAACGAATGTGCATTCCATCCACGTCAGCGTCGGTGGCAATCACGATTCGGTTGAAACGCAAATTTTCCAATCCTTCTTCGATATCTAGTGCGTGTTGAAGGAGGTTAAATTCTTCGTTTTCGTACACCACTTTTTTGGTCAGCCCAAAGCAGTTGAGAGGTTTGCCGCGAAGACTAAATACGCCTTGTGTCTGTACGTTCCGCGACTTGGTAATCGAACCACTTGCCGAATCTCCTTCGGTGATGAACAACGTAGTTTCATAACGGTCGTCCGATTTTACATCGGGAAGGTGAATACGGCAATCGCGGAGTTTTTTGTTATGCAAACTCGCCTTTTTTGCCCGCTCATTGGCCAATTTTTTGATACCCGCCAACTCCTTCCGCTCGCGTTCCGACTGCTCAATCCGTTTTTTCAAAGCTTCCTTTACCGTAGGATTCATGTGCAAGTAGTTGTCCAGCTTTGCCTTGAGGAAATCATTGACAAACGTACGAATGGTGGGGCTATTGGGGTCGGGAGAAATGTTGTTAGAACCGAGCTTGGTCTTGGTTTGTGACTCAAAAACGGGTTCTTGTACCCTAACACTCACAGCTGCAATGATAGACGCTCGAATATCCTCAACGGCGTAGTCTTTGTCGAAGTGAGCGCGAACAGTATCAACTATCGACTGACGAAAAGCTGCTAGGTGAGTTCCGCCTTGCGTGGTGTATTGACCGTTGACAAATGAATAGTATTCCTCACCATATTGGTTACCATGCGTCATTGCAATCTCAATATCCAAGCCTTTGAGGTGAATAATAGGATAGCGCACCGAATCCTCGTCAGTTTTATTACGAAGCAAGTCTAGCAAGCCGTTTTGCGAGACAAACTTTTGACCGTTATAGTTGATGGTAAGACCCGCGTTAAGATAACAATAATTCCAAATCATGTTATCCAAAAAATGCGGGATGTAGTGGTAGTTTTTGAAAATGGTATTGTCGGGTTCAAAAATCATTAAAGTACCGTTGCGTTGGTTGGTTTCGTCCTCTCCCGACTCGGTCACAACTTCTCCTTTACGGAACTCTACCCACTTGGTTTTTCCTTCCCGAAACGATTGTACTTTAAAATAGGAAGAAAGGGCATTGACGGCCTTGGTTCCTACCCCATTCAGTCCTACCGATTTTTGAAAGGCTCCCGAATCGTATTTTCCCCCTGTATTGATTTTAGAAACGCAATCCACTAGTTTTCCGAGCGGAATACCGCGTCCGTAGTCGCGCACTTCAACGCGATATTCTGAAATTTTAATGTCAATCGCTTTCCCAAAACCCATGGTGTGTTCGTCAATTGAGTTATCGACAATTTCTTTCACCAGCACGTAAATACCATCGTCGGCAGCTGAGCCATCTCCCAGCTTACCAATGTACATCCCTGGGCGCAATCGGATGTGTTCTTTCCAGTCGAGCGAACGAATACTGCTTTCGTCGTACTTTACTTGTTCTGCCATCAATAGTTAAATGATTTTTTGACGGGTTTGTAGATACCCTTTGGTATGATTTCACAAACTTACGATTTTAAGCGTTGAAGCACAAATACCACCTTACCGCAAAAAAATCTAACGAAATTGTTGGCTCAATAAGGATAAATACATTTACTTTGTAAAACAAAGTTCTTTTTAAAAATACCAAAATAAAAAAAACAAAGAATTAATAAAACCATGAAAATATCGGAAAAATTATACAATAAGCCCAAAAAATGGCCTTAAAAAAGAAAAAAGTTTAAAAAACTGAAAAAGTTGCGTTAATTTGTCAGACAATTTGATTCTGCATAAATATTGGCTTGTCAATCGTGTTAATTAATTGTTAATCAGAATCTACCTTTTTTCTCTGAAACACATTTCATGAAGAAGTTTTTAAAAGATTTCAGCGCAGGACGCGCAATCTTAAACCTGTTTTCGATAAGTTTAGTAACAGCCACTCTGGTAAATGCCCAAACTCCTACAGGTAAAGGCAGTAGTACTTCAAGCTCGGTGCCTGCACAAAGCCAAGTCCCTGCGGCAAAGGCTCTAACTACAACTACCCCGTCTTCCGCTACTACGGCTGACAAAGGTTCAGACGCCAAAAAGAGTGCTGATCCTAAGGCGCTTGAGAAAGTCAAAGAAAAAGAAAAAGAAAAAGACAGCGAGTCAACTGAAACCAATCTGCAAAGTGAGGAAGAAGCCGAAGAGGCGTACCGTCAGGCAGAGTTGAGTAAGATGCGTCGTAAGATTTTTGGATACCAACTTTTCAATAACCCAAATGTCTCATTTGCTCCCTCTGATAATATTGCTACCCCCCGTGATTATACCATTGGTCCAGGCGATGAACTGATGGGATACATCTACGGATACTCGCAATCATTACTAGAGTTACCTGTCAACTCAGACGGGTTTACTTTTGTGAAAGCGGTTGGGCCAGTTCAGTTGAGTGGCCGTACGATTGAGCAGGCTCAAAAAGAGCTTATTACTCGTCTTGCACCCTATTACAATAATTTGGGAGCGCCAGGAAGTGGAGCTAGTACGTTTCTTCAATTGCGCTTGGGGCGGATTCGTACCATCCGCGTAACGGTATTGGGAGAAGTTACTACCCCTGGTACTTATAATGTGTCGTCGCTTTCGACGGCCTTGAACGCACTTTATTTGACAGGAGGGCCAAACGAACTCGGCTCGTTCCGTCAGATTCAGGTAGTTCGCAACAACAAAACCATTGCGACTCTTGACTTGTATGAGTTATTGATGAACGGAACCTTGAATTCGGACGTTCGTCTACAAGATAATGACATCATCCAAGTAGGTGTCTATAAAAAACGCATAGAAATCAAAGGGAACGTCAAACGTCCTGGTTTGTACGAACTTCTTGATAATGAAACAGTAAACAATGTTCTGACATATGCTGGTGGGTTTAATGGCAATGCTTACACCGACCGCTTAAAGGTACTAGGACTCACCGCCAAAGAGCGTCGTATTGTGGATGTACGTTCGTCAGACTATGGCACATACATCCCTAAAAATGGTGATGAAATTACCGCAGAGATGTTGCTGGAGCGTTTCGAAAACATGGTTGTTATCTCAGGCCCTGTGTTCCGTCCTGGACAATATTCATTGGACCAAAATAAGACCTTGCTTCAATTAATCAAGAGCGCAGAAGGTCTTACGGGCGAAGCCTTCATGGGTCGTGTAAATGTGATTCGTACTAGGGAAGACTTATCGGTAGAAAACATTTCGTTGAATTTGGCCGATATGCTCAGTGGCAAAACCCAGGATTTGATACTCCAACGCGAAGACCAAGTGCTTATCCCATCAAAGTTTGAATTACGTGAAGGCGCTTTTATTAAAATATCAGGAGAAGTTAATCAAGGCCCAGAAGTAAACTTACCTTTCAGTGCTAACCTTACCCTTGAAGATGCCATTATCCGTTCGGGTGGTTTTAAAGAATCAGCAGCTACTTCACAAATTGAAGTTGTGCGTCGTAAACGTGATGTAAATGTACAGTCGGCAACGGCCCAAGTAGCAGATATCTTCTTATTTGATGTAAATCGTGACCTTTCTCTCGATGGCAACGACAGCCGTTTTGTGCTCGAACCCTACGATGAAGTATTGGTGCGCCCAGCTTCAAACTACCAGCCTCAAACCTTCGTGACGTTTAAAGGCGAAGTTGTGAGCCCAGGTATTTACGGGATTAAAACGAAAGATGAAAAATTGTCAGATTTGCTAGTACGCGCAGGGGGTATTACAGCTCAAGCTTACGTAAACGGAGCAACTTTGTTGCGTAAAGTAAACCTTTCGGACGAGGAGATTGCCCAACGTAATCGTGCGGTATCAGAGATTGCCGACGATGCCAAAAAAGGACGTTTTGAAGACGAACAGGTAACTAAAGATAAACAAGAAGCGATTGGAATCGATTTAGAACGTATCTTGCGTAACCCTGGTGGGCGCGAAGATATTATTCTTCAAAACGGCGACATTATCAATATTCCTAGACGCCTAGAAACTGTACGTCTGCAAGGAGAGCTTTTATTCCCTACTACGGTGAAGTACCGCAGCGGGAGCTCATTTATGGATTATATTTCGCAAGGAGGTGGATTTACGCGCATGTCGCTTAAGCGCAAATCGTACGTGATTTATCCGAATGGCTCAATTGATCGTACGCGCAAGCTCTTATTTTTCAATGTGTATCCAAAAGTAGAACCTGGTTCTGAAATTCACGTGCCACAACGTACTCAGTCAGACCTCGCAGAGGCGCAAAGAGCGTTGCAGACGTTGATTAGTATTTCGTCAACGGTGATGACATTGGTTACAACCGTTTTGGCTTTCAGAGTATTAGGTACAAACTAAAAAGAATTAATACGTAGCTTTTTTATGGAACAACAAGAGCAAGTAACCCTCACTCCCAAGCTGATATTTCAGAAGGTAATTGCTACCAAAGACCTCGTTGTAAAAAACTGGTGGATTATCCTACTAATAACGGCAATTGGAACGAGCATAGGATATTACATTGACGCTGAAAAAAACAAACGCCTTCAGTACTTAGCAAAAATTATCTTTAGTATTAGTGGAGCTTCTGGTAGTCAAGATATGGGCGGATTCGGAAGCTTGTTAGGGATGTCTGGGGCACAATCGGGCGATGCAGGGTTGTTTAGAGGCGAAAACTTGTTTTATGTCATTAAAACGCGCCCCGTTTTGGAAAGAGCGTTACTTTCAACAGTGACCTTGAGCAATGGTAAAAAAGAGAAGTTTGTAAACTACTATCTTGATTCGACCTACTTGCGCCAAGACGAATGGGCTAGCTTTTTGCCTGAATGGATGAATGTTCGTATCACGCACAATCGCCGTGACTCCATGACCAAAGTAGAACGTCAAGTGTTTGATGCCGTGCTCTATCGGGTAAAAGACAAAGAAATCAAAATCTTACAACCCGACATCAAAACAGCTTTTTACGACCTGACGGTGTCGATGGAAAATGAGCAAGTGTCGAAAACCTTTGCCGAGCTGTTGTTGACAACCATAGAAAGAGTTTATCAAGAAACACAGACGCGTAAGTCGCGTGAGATGATGGGGATTATGCAGCGCCGAGTAGATTCGTTAGGGCGAGTACTGAACCGAACAGAAAGTAGTCTAGCTCGGACAGTCGTCATCAATACTGAGGCAGTAGCTCCTACCGCCAAAGTAGAAGAGGGCCGCTTGACACGAAGCAACACCTTCGTCTCGTCGCTCTACTTGGAGGCCTCACGTAGTTTAGAAAACCTGCGGATGTCAATTGTCAAAGAGGCTCCCTTATTTACCATTATTGAACCCGCAGTCTTACCCCTCGAAACTCGACTTTTCACCCGTGAAAATACCAAGTTTGGGGCCATGTTGGGACTGATTGTAGCAATTATCTTTGTGCTTGCCAAACAAACTTATGGGGAAGCACTGAGAGACATAAAAAATAAATAATTAAAAACAAAAAAGAAGCTTTGGGCGGGAGAAATCTGGCTCAAAGCTTTATTTTTAGTGTAAAATATGAACGTAAAAAACGATGGCGCATTCGGAAGAAGTAATTATTGAAGCGGGGCACGGGGCTAAAAATTATTGGCGTGACTTGTGGAAAAATCGTGAATTGTTGTTGATTCTCTCCCGTCGCGATTTATCAGTTCGCTACAAACAAACGATAGTAGGGGCTGGGTGGGCAATAGTTCGACCTTTTGCTACTATGCTCGTAATGGTTTTTGTGTTTGATAAAGTAGCCAAATTTAAAGGCGATGAGGGTATACCCTACCCGTTGATGGTTTTAGCGGGTATCACGATTTGGACATTTTTCTCGACCACTTTTACCCAAATTAGCCACAGTATTTTACTGAATTCCAACTTGGTTACCAAAACCTATTTTCCTCGTTTAATTATGCCATTAAGTGCAGTCGTGGTAGGGTTTGTTGATTTCATTATTTCTATCATTCTCTATATCCTTATTGCGGTTTGGTACCAACATTTCCCTAGTTGGCAAATTATCTTTTTTCCAGCGTTCGTTTCTTTGACTTTGGCTGTTTCTTTGGCTTTTGGGCTATTTTTTGCTGTAATGAACGTGCGGTTTAGAGATATTGCTCAGTTGATTCCTTTTATCGTACAAATTGGCTTTTATGCCTGCCCTATTGCTTACAGCAGTAGTTTGGTAGAAGCTAACCAAGGTGCTTGGTGGTACAATTTGTATTATTTCAACCCAATGGTTAGCATCATCGACGGATTTAAGTGGTGCTTATTGGGGAATGGAGCCTTCTTTAAAGTAAGTAGTTTGTACAGTACGATTGGCCTTATCGTGATTGTATTAGGCATTTCTATTTACTATTTTCGTAAAGAAGAAAATTCGTTTGTTGACTACATTTGATTACTTTTGACTTTAGAACAATACCAATACGCTCAATGGAGGTTATCGTTGCGGAAGATATTAGCAAAAAATATATCATAGATCACCAAAAAGCGGCTCGTAAGAATTTTACATTACGCGATACTTTTTCGGATAAGTTTAAGCATTTTTTTGGAAAAGGAGAGGAAGATGAGGTAGAGCAGGAGGAATTCTGGGCACTACGCGACGTAAACTTTAGCGTAAACCAGGGCGACCGGGTAGGTATCATTGGTCATAATGGAGCAGGAAAGTCAACTTTGCTCAAAATTTTGAGCAAAATCACGGAGCCTACTAGCGGTCGAGTGACCATTAAAGGCCGAGTGGCAAGTTTGCTTGAAGTAGGAACAGGTTTCCACCCTGAACTTACTGGACGTGAGAATATCTTCTTGAACGGTGCGATTTTGGGCATGAAACGCCATGAAATCAAGGCTGCGTTTGATAGCATTGTTGATTTTGCTGGAGTCGATAAATTTCTGGATACGCCCGTAAAACGTTATTCTTCTGGGATGTACGTACGCTTGGGTTTTGCCATTTCAGCACACTTGAGCCCCGAAATTCTTATCATCGATGAAGTATTGGCCGTAGGAGACGCTGATTTCCAGAAAAAATGCCTCGGCAAAATGCGCGATGTGTCAGAAAGTGGTCGTACTATCTTGTTTGTGAGTCACAACTTAGCAGCTGTGCAGTCGCTGTGTAACCGTGCTTTTTATTTCGAACACGGACGTCTCAAGTTACAAGGAGATACCACGCACGTAGTTAATAACTATTTGAGCCACGTTGCTAAAACAACGCTTGAGCACACATGGAAAACTCCAGAAGAAGGCCCAGGAACCGACGAGGTTCGTTTTCGTAGTATTCAGGTAGAACCTGCCTATGGTGATGGGAAGTTGTACATCGACGTAACTACGCCAGTGAAGGTAAATATTGAGTTTTGGAACATGGCAGAGCGTGCCGACCTTAATTTGAGCTTGCACCTCTACGCGTTTACGGGAGAATGTATTTTTAACGTCGGAACTACCTCGCAGCCTTTTGATAAAGGATTGGTATCGGCTACGCTCGATATCCCTGGGAATTTCCTTAACGATGGTTCGTACGTGGTTTCGGTAATGGTAGTAAAAGATACCTCAACGGTCTTGTACCAGCTTGCCGAAGCGGTTTCGTTTGAAGTCGAAGACCACCGTGAAGGTGTGACGTGGTATGGCAAATGGCCTGGTTATGTACGCCCTCAGTTTAACTTTCAAATTAGCCAATCAGAAGTATTGGTTTAAACGGCTGGATTGTCCAAGCGAATGATTAACGTTACCAAAACATACCTCCCTGATTTTGATGAATATGTTTCTTATTTAAAACAAATCTGGGACAATTCACAGCTGACCAACAATGGCCCCTTGGCCCAGCAGTTGGAAAAAGGACTTAAAGAATACCTTGGAGCCGAGTATTTGTCTTTTTGTGGCAATGGTACCATTGTGCTACAGATGGCATTGAAGCTACTTGAACCGGCTGGGGAAATTATAACTACGCCTTTTTCGTACGTGGCTACCACTAACGTTATTTTGTGGGAAAATTTCCATCCTGTCTTTGTTGACATCGACCCCGCCACTTATTGCATCAATCCAAATTTAATTGAAGCGACAATCACTGAAAAAACACGGGCGATTTTGGCCACCCACGTTTATGGCAATGCCTGCGACGTGGAAGCCATCGAAAAAATAGCCCAAAAATATAACCTCGTTGTCATTTACGACGGGGCGCATGCCTTTGGAGCTAATTATTTGGGGAAATCACTGCTATCCTACGGTGATTTTGCTACGTGTAGTTTCCACGCCACCAAATTATTCCATACCGTAGAAGGGGGAGCAATTATTACAAACACCTCAGAACGGCACGAAAAAATGCACTTGATGCGCGCTTTTGGTCACCGAGGAGATGAATATTTTTTTATGGGGATAAATGGTAAAAATTCGGAAGTACACGCCGCAATGGGGCTTTGCAACTTGCCGATGGTTCCTCAATTGATTCAGGCACGAAAAGCCGTTTGTGAGGTATATACAGAGCTTCTCGATTGGAGACGCTTGTCGGCACCTCAGTGGGCTGATGGATTAGAGCGTAATTACTCATATTACCCAGTAGTGTTTGAGTCAGAAAAAAAACTACTTCAGGTGAGAGACGTTTTGGCACAACACGAGATTGTACCACGCCGTTATTTTTATCCTTCGCTCAATCAGCTTCCGTTTTTAAAGGAAGCCGAAGCTTGTCCCGTGTCAGAAGATATTTCTTTGCGGGTGGTGTGTTTGCCGCTTCATGCCGAGCTACCTCACGAAGATGCCAGACGAATAGCTACGTTGATAAACCAACATCTATAACTATGGCATTGCTTAGTTTAGTATGTTTCGGGGTATTCGTTGGATACATCGGACAGACAGCCGCTCAAATTTGTCGCCCGTCGCTTATCGACTGGCTACTGACATCGTTTCTTCTTTTTGCGAGTAGTATCATTCTCATAGGTTTTTGTTTATCCCCTTTACACCTCACCAATGCTACATGGGCTTGGGCGTTGGGAGTATTTGTACCTCCTACGTTGATTTGGGGTGTTTTTTCAAAAATAGCCCCGCAAAAAACGCCCTTTGCACCGCTGACAATGCTGGTGCATCGGTGGCATGCGGTGCAACGCTGGTACGTGAGCTGTGGCGCTTATCTTCGTTTCTTGTTCGGAGTAATGATGCTGACCCTAGTGGTAATTGGTATCACCAACTTAATCCTTGTCTTGTTTACCGTTCCCAACGAATGGGATAGTATGACAGGCCACCTCAATCGGGCTGTGCAATACATCCAACGGGGCACGATGGCGCATTTTGGTGGAACCAACTGGAACATGGATACCTACCCTAAAAGTGTGACCACTATTCAAATTTATTCCTATTTGATGACGGGGGGCTTTGAAAACGCTTTTAAACTCATTCATCATTTATCGTATTGGATGACAGTAGTGGCCGTGTTTGGCATTGCTCAACGCGTCGGGAAAAACCGCTTGAATGCGAGTTTCTTTGCTGCTTTTGCTTTCGCCATGTTTTTGGATTTTTTAATGCAAGCCATCACGACGGAAACCGACATCGTTCTGACGGCTTACTTTAGTACGCTTTTGTATTTTTTGTTTACCTACCGCATCACGCGCGAAGACCGTTATTTATATTTGGCGGCGTTAGCGTTTGGGGTAGTTTATGGCCATAAAGTAACGTTTACACTGTTGCTACCTTCGGTATTTGTGGTGATGATTTATACCGTATTTTTACAAAATGCGTGGGGAGAAAAAAAGGGGCTAAAAAAAGGCTTTTTTAACTGGTTAGCCATCGGAAAGCTGGCAATTGCGATTCCACTCTGTTTTTGTATTTGGACATTGCCAACGGGCTATTTAAAAAACATTGAAGTATTTGGCCATCCTATTGGCCCTCCCACGGCCCTCAAACATCAGTCCATTGAACGAGCCACTTCCAACGGAGGATTTCGGAATTTATTCGAACAAGGTTCTCGAAATGCAATGCGTTATGCGTACGATTTTGTGAACTTAGATGGGATTCGAAACGTGGAAATAGGCCAAAAAGCCAATCGAGTTATGCGTAAGCCACTTGTTTATTTGGAAGATAAATTAAAGATGCGCCTAGACGAAACCACCGAGTTTTCGATTGTGCCTTTTACGTTTGAGCGTCGCTTCGAGTTTTTCAATGGAAATCCCTATTGGGGCATTTTTGGTTTTGCGTTGGTGTTTCCTTTGGTGTTATTGGTACTCTTAGGGTTCGTTCGTGCACCCGCGCATTGGTTTTTAGCGATGGCGTTGTTGTTGCATTTTACTGCTTTATCGTATTCAGCGCCATATGACCCTTGGAAAGGACGGTATTTTCAGGAAACAGGGGTCTTGGGTGTCGTATTTTTGACACTGTTGTTTAGCCATAAATATAGCCTCGAAAAATCGGGCTACTCGTGGGCACTTAAAACGTACGTCGGTATCGTAACCGTATTGGGCTGTATGTCGGCCTTATTAGCGGTGTTTTTAAACGTACGCTGTTTGCCATTTGATGCGCTGGGGAATAAGTCGGCGTTTAAAACTGAACGGATTGAATTGATGACCTTTGCCCGTCCTGATATTACCAAAGCCTACCAAAAGTTTGACCAAATGGTACCCGACTCCGCCACGGTGGCCTTGGGTACTATCAACGATGACTTTGAATATCCGTTGTACGGTAAGCACCTTTCGCGGCGCCTGATTACAATCAATCCTTTTGAAAAAGGCGTTCAACCCATTCCTAAGGAAGCCGATTACTTGTTTTTCTCAAAAAATGTCATTTCTCCTCTTCCGACCGATATTCGTTTGGGGACAGACACTACTATGAAAGACCTCATTGTTCCAGGGGAAGATTACTACCTAAGAAAATTGAAATAAACCAACTTCTCGAAAGTACAAAACTTTCGAGAAGTTGGCCCCTCTACACCTGCGTACCTTTTTTATTTATCATTCTAAAAACGATTAATCTATGCGTCTTGCCATTATGCAACCTTATTTTATGCCGTACATTGGTTATTTGCAACTGATGAATGCCGTGGATAAGTTTGTGCTGTACGATGACGTCAACTATATCAATAAAGGCTGGATAAATCGGAATCGTATCTTGGTCAACGGGCAAGCGTATTTGTTCACGATTCCACTTAAAGAGGCCAGTCAAAACAGGCTTATCAACGAGATTTACCTTTCAAATGACCCAAAATGGAAAGGTAAACTGTTGAAAACTATCGAGCAAGGGTATAAAAAAGCGCCATTTTATTTAACGGCCTTTGAGGTAACGGAAAAAATTATCAATTTCGATGCTGAGAAATTAAGCGACTGGATTGCGGCGGGTTTTGGAATTTTGGCCGATTACTTGTCGATTAAAACGGAAATTGTACCTAGTTCGGCGATTTACCAAAATACGCACCTGAAAGCGCAAGAACGAATCTTGGATATTTGTTTGCAAGAAAAAGCGCAGCATTACATCAATCCCATTGGTGGCACGGAGCTTTACGACAAAACGGTGTTTGAAGAAAAAGGAATTCGGCTCAATTTTATAAAATCGAAACCCGTAGGATATGCTCAATTTAAGAATGAGTTTGTCCCTTGGTTATCAATTATTGATATTTTGATGTTCAACGATGTAGTTGACATTCAGCAGTTTTTAAACGAATACGAACTGGTATAATCTTATGGCAAAAGTGGTCATCTTTGGGGTTCTTGATACCGCAGAACTAGCTCATTTTTATTTAACGCACGATTCCGACCACGAAGTAGTGGCATTTACGGTCAATCAAGAATACCTGAAAGAAACCGAATTTAAGGGGTTACCTATTGTGCCATTTGAGGAGGTAGAAACGTTTTACTCGCCGTCGGAGTTTAAATTTTTTGCGCCTATGACGGGCCGAAAAATGAACAAAAATCGAGAAAAAGTCTATCTCGAAGCCAAAGCCAAAGGATATGAGTTTATTACCTATATCAGCTCAAAAGCGACGTGGTTTGGCAACGAAATCGGCGAAAATTGCTTTATTCTTGAAGATAATACCATTCAGCCTTTTACCAAAATAGGCAATAATTGTGTGCTTTGGAGTGGCAACCACATTGGTCATCACGGAATTATCAAAGACCACGTATTTTTTACTTCGCACGTCGTGCTTTCGGGGCACTGTGTGGTAGAATCGTACTCGTTTTTTGGCGTAAATGCCACCATTCGCGATTATACGACCATTGCCGAAGGAACGTTGGTCGCGATGTCGGCTTCTATTACCAAAAACACCGAGGCTTGGGGCGTTTATATGGGCAGTCCCGCCGAAAAAAGACCTATTCCAAGTTATAAAGTATATTAAAAAAGCAGTCAGCGGTTAGCAGGCAGCAATACTGACCGCGGCCTGCTAACTGCTAATGGCTCACTCCTGACCGCTGAATATGGACGTTTCGATAATCATTATTCATTATAAAACCCTCAAACTAACCACCGACTGTATTCGGTCGATTTATGCACATACCAAAGGGGTTAGTTTTGAGGTGATTGTGGTTGATAACGACTCCCAAGATGGAGCAGACGCCATCATTACCAGTGAGTTTCCTGAAGTTCAGTGGCTTCAAATGGGCTACAACGCAGGTTTTTCAAGGGCTAACAACAAAGGCATACGGGCCGCTAAAGGCCGTTATTATTTACTTTTAAACTCCGATACTGAGTTTTTGGATGACATTCTGACCAAGTGTATCACGCGCCTCGATAGCCAACCCGAAACCGCCGCTTGCGGGGGCGTACAACTATTTTCAGACGGTACTCCGCGCCCTTTTTATCGCAGTTTAGCCATATTCAAGCGGACTTTATACGTGATGCCTCCTGGGCGTATTTTTCAAAGTATTCTCGAAAAACTTATCCCCGAAACGCATTACGACGACCCCGACCAAGTGGATTGGGTACCTGCGGCCTTTTTGCTAGTAAAACGAGAAGTAGTGGCAAAAGCAGGTTTGTTGGACGAAGACTTCTTTTTGTACGGCGAAGATGTCGAATGGAATTGTCGCTTGGGACGGGTCGGGAAACTGAAAGTATTTGAAGACTGTGGGTATATTCACCACGAATGGGGAAGCAATCCCAAACGGAAAGAGGTACTGATTACGATTATAAATCGTTTTTATCCCCAAATCCAGCTATCCAATTTAGTATGGGTACGAAAAGAGTTTGGCATTGGCCGTTTTTTAGGGCTAATGCTCAATTATTACCTGATGATTCCCATTTATTTTGGTTGGAAAATAGCCCTTAATGTTTCTAAATTTCGCAATCCGTTTGGGGAGTTAGAGCAACAAAAAGACTTTACCCGTAAAGTGTGGTTGTTTTCTACCTATTTTTGGAGAATCATTCGTAACAAACCCTATTTCTACAAGCTCGACCCACAGAGCCACGTCTAAGGCATGAAGATTTTATTTTTTACACCGACAGGAGCGCGGACGGGCTCAGAAATGGTTCTTTGGTACATGATTAAACAACTTTCGGGGAGTGACATCAAAACGGCTGTTTACTCGCGCCAAGCGGGCGAATTGTTTGCCAAACACTCACCTGCCGACGCTACTTATCTTCACAAATTTCACCGTGGATTACCGTACTATTCCGTAGAGGCGGTCTATCATAAAATCGTTGGACTGACACCTGAAGAGAGCTATATCAAACGGATTCATAACGAGTTTAAGCCTGATTTGTGGTATTTTAACACCATGACCATGCCGCAGTTTGCCAAACTTGCGCGTAAACTTAACGTGCCTTACGTAGTGCACGTGCACGAGTTGTGGGAAACGTACGATATGGTACGCGCCGATTCGTTTTCGGAAATGTTGGCCAATGCTAAAGCGTCGATTGGGTGCTCTAGCGTAGTAGCCGAGCAATTGGAACGAATGGGTACGCCTAACGTAAAATTGCTACACTCGTTTATTGATACCGAAAAAATTGTTCTAAAAAAAGACCCCGCTGTACTTAGAAAAGAACTTGGGCTACCAAGCGATGCCTTTGTGTGGTTGATGTCAGGAACAATGTGTATGCGTAAAGGCTACGACATGATTCCTGATATTTTGGCGAAATTGCCCAAAAACGCGTACATTGTGTGGTTAGGAAGCAAAAGCGACTACGGCATTTCGTACTACCTCGAACAGCGTGTACGGCGTGAGGGATTAAATTTTTTGGCGTTAGGCTCAAAAGGAGGACAAGATTATTACGATTATCTCAATATCTGCGATGGCTTTGTGCTTACTTCCCGCGAAGACCCTTTTCCACTGGTGATGATAGAGTCGGCCTATCTACAAAAACCCGTCGTTGGGTTTAATTCGGGAGGAATCAGTGAGTTTGTACAAAAAGGAATGGGAGAAGTAGTACCCGCTTTTGACATTCCAAAACTGGCTCAAATCATGCAAGACGTGATGAGTGGACAGCTACCTATCGACAAAGAAACTTTGCGCAATCGGGCGATGGAGTTTGATATTCATAACCAGCTTGATTACTGGAAACAGTTTTTTGCGACACTTTAACCGATGAAAAAAATTCTCTTTATAAGCCACGATGCAAACCGCGCAGGGGGGCAGATTGTCTTGTTGCAGTTGCTACGACAATTGAAACAACAGGGGCTACCTATGCACTTATTGCTTTGTAGCGACGGCCCATTGGAAGAGGAGTTTAGGGAAGTAGTACCCACTACGCGCTTACCCCGTTTGGGTGATGTTCATTTTTCGCCTTTAGTAACCAGAATACTACGCCTAGTAGGCTGGGAAGAACGTATGAAGCACCGAGTACTGGCCAAACGCTGGACGCAGTTTCGGGCCGAGATGGAAGCCCAAGATTTCGGTTTGATTTTTGCCAATACCATTGCGGCTGCCGCGGCTTATCGGAACCTAAATTTTTTATCTGTGCCTACTATTTTGTTTGCGCACGAATTAGAAATGTCTATTGGAAAATTCAGCCATCCCGACGACATGGCGCATTTAATGACCAATACTAATCACCTCATTGTCGTCTCGAAAGCCGTTGCTAATTATTTTAAAAAAATTTATCAATATCCTGATAATCAGATTAGTACGTTTCAAATTATAGATACTTCGCTTATTCTTCGAAAAATAGAAGAAGGCCGAAAAACAGACATTCGGAACGTGTTGGGAGTTCCTACCAATGCGATACTTATAGGCGGGTGTGGCCATGCCGAATGGCGAAAAGGCAATGATGTCTTTATGATGGTAGCCCAGCAAGTTATTCGGCACTTTGGTGAACGCCCGGTGTATTTTGTGTGGGTAGGGATGCGCGAAGACTCGGAATTATATGAAGTCCAACGCTTTGATGCTGAACGCATGGGATTGTCAGAACGCATCATTCATGTAGGTCTTACGTCGGAAGTCTTCCAGTATTTAAGCCAATTCGATGTATTTACGCTGACTTCGCGCGAAGATCCGTACCCGTTGGTGGTGTTGGAAACGGCTTTAGCCGAACGCCCGATTGTGTGTTTTGAAAAAAGCGGTGGTGCCCCCGAATTGGTAGAAAAAGATGCAGGTTTTGTGGTGCCTTATTTGGACATAGCTGAGATGAGCAAAGCCGTTATTGCGCTCATTGAAAACCCCGATTTGCGCCGTCAGCAAGGCAAACGGGGTAAAGAAAAGGTATTGGAACGGCACGCGACCGACGCCAGCGTTGCCAAAGTAGTAGAAACCATTCGTCGCTTAAACCCCTAACATCTGTGGATTAGACGATGGAATAGTTGGCATTTACCCGTGTAGGTCAGATATTTGCACATTGATTAGCACGTTAGCACCCAAACAATGACATTAGCTTTTACGCTGTGTTCGATTAACTACTTGGCTCAGGCACGTACCTTGGGCGATTCGTTAAAAAGAACCAACCCTCATATTCGTTTTATCATCGGATTGGTCGATCGCTTGGACGTAGCCCAAGTGCCAGAGGAAAAACTCCCTGATTTTGAGCTCCTTGAACTGCATCGGATAGGTATTGATGGCCTAGAGCAGATGTGTGAGCATTATAACATCACCGAACTCAATACGGCCGTCAAGCCTTATTTTATCCGCTATTTTTTTGAAAAAGTGCCACAGGTGCGAAATGTGATTTATTTTGACCCCGATATTATTGTTTATCAGCCGTTGACACAGCTCGAAAACCTACTCGAAGCCAACGATATTGTGGTAACTCCCCACCTTGTGATTCCTATTGACGACCAACTGACCCCAAACGAACTTCACCACCTCAATACAGGTGTGTATAACCTTGGTTTTATCGCCTTGCACAAAAGCGTTGAAGCCATGGATTTTGTGAAATGGTGGGAGGAAAAGCTGTTTGATGAATGTAAAATCGACCTTTGTAATGGACTGTTTGTGGATCAAAATTGGGTCAACTTCGCTCCTGTTTTTTGGAATAACACCCATATCGAAAAACACCCAGGCTGGAATGCCGCCTACTGGAATATGCACGAACGGCGTTTTTCTCAGCACGGAGGCCAGCATTGGGTGAATGATAACGAGCCCTTGGTGTTTTTTCATTACAGTGGCTACGACCCTGCTAAGCCAAACGTGGTATCAAAATACCAAAACCGTTTTGATTTTGAAAAACGCCCTGATTTGAACCCTTTATTTGATTACTATCGGGAAGAATTACTTCGAAATCACAATGCGTATTATCGCCAATTCCCCTGTTTTTACATCAAAAAAGAGCCTGTCTACAAATACCAGCGCGTCCGTCAGTTGCTGATTAAACCGCTAGAAGCCGCTTTGCGCTTATTCAGCTAAGACGTTCCAAGTTTAAATTACAGTAGAAAAAGAAACTTGGAATGTCCCGAAGAAGGTTTTAAAATAAATTCTTGTTGAATTAAAATTCCTCTGTCCAATTGAAAACGATTGTTTTTACTGTTTGTACGCCCGACCAATATCCTTTTGTGAAAGTATTGGCCGAAAGTCTGCCTGCGAGTGTTTCTTTGAGAATTGGAACCGTTGCAGGAACGTTAGAAAAGGGAGTTTCATTCGCTGACTTAGGACATAGTGAAGTAGACTCGATGCAACAACGCTATGATACTACGGCACTGGCAGCAGCGAGTAAACCTTTTTTTGCGGACTATTTTTTGCGAAAAGAGCAAGCAGATGCAATTGTTTATCTTGACCCAACTATCTGGTGGTTAGGAAATTGGACAGAGATAGAAGCCCTGCTTCAGAACAATGATGTAGTGTTGACGCCACGTTTGACGCGCACTTTTGGCCAATCGACATACGGCGATGAAAAGCTGTTTTTGAACACAGGTATATACGATGCAGGTTTTTGGGCCATGAAAGTGACGGATAATACGCGGAAATTGCTAGAATGGTGGCAAGAACGCCTGACCGACCGCGCCTATTTCGATGTGTGCAATGGGATGAACCACGACCAACTTTGGCTTAACTACATTCCCATTTTTTTTGATAAAGTTACGGTAAACAAGAATCTAGGCTGGAATGTCGCTTTGCACAACCTACACGAACGTATCGTTACTTCAACACCTAACGGCTGGCGAGTTAATCAAGAAACGCCGTTGACATTTTTTAATTTTAGAGAAAGTCTTTCCAATAGCATCGTAAACCAGTATACGGGGGTATTGGCGTTGCAAAAAGCGTATCTCCAGCGCCTTCAATCGTACGGAGGAGTACCAGCATCGCCTTTTTCGGTGCGGGCGCACTTGCGTCCAACGGTACCTAAGTGGAAACAATCGCTCCGTATAAGTCTTCAATCAATGATTGATTCTATTCGTTATTTTCCACTTTACCATAAAATCGACCAGTAACTCAAACTGTTAACCCTTTTTTTGTACTTTTGCGGGAAATATCCGCAAAATGCGGTTCGTTTTTTATCGCTAATGCGTACTGCATGAAAATTTTATATGATCACCAGGCCTTTACTGGCACACAGTACGGAGGTATCTCGCGGTATTTTTTTGAGTTAATGAACGCCTTTTGGGGGCGTAAAGATGTTGATTTTGAGCTATCTCTAAAGTTTTCTAACAACGAATATTTACGAAATGCCCCCTACGCAAACCCTTGGGGGTATGCGTGTTTGGCAAACAATTTTCAAGCAAATCGAGCTTTCTCACTGGTGAACCGCCTCTATAGCTCTACCAAGCTAAACGCGGGTGATTTTGATATTTTTCACCCTACTTACTATCATTCTTATTTTTTGGATAAAATAGGGAAAAAGCCCCTTGTTATTACCTTTCACGATACCCTAAGTGAAAAGTACGGAAACCAATTTCCTGTGCTTGGCGAAGGTCTTACCAAATTAAAACAACGCTTGCTGACGAGAGCAGATATGGTTATTTCGGTTTCGGAAGCGACCAAACGTAGTATTTTAGAGTATTTCAGCATCGACGAAGCCAAAGTTAAAGTAGTGTCTTTAGGAAATTATTTTGAACGACCAACAGCCAATCATTCGCTGGCACTGACCTTACCCGATCGCTTTGTACTTTTTGTAGGTAAACGCGATTTTTACAAAAACTTCAACCGCTTTTTTTATTCTATTGTTCCGTTATTAAAAAACGACAAAGATTTACACTTAATTTGTGCGGGAGGGGGGGGATTCTCTTCTGAAGAAAGACAAGCGATTGCTGCTCAAGGGCTGCAAAATCGCGTGATTTATCAACCGATTATCGACGACATGACTTTGATTCAATTGTACGAAGAAGCACAGGTATTTGTGTTTCCGTCGTTGATAGAAGGTTTTGGGCTTCCCATTTTGGAAGCTATGAGCTGTGGTTGCCCAGTAGCTGCTACCACAGGGACATCGTTTGATGAAATTGCTCGCGATGCGGCAGTCTATTTTGAGGCTGAAAACACGGAATCGATTCGGGCGGCCGTAGAAAAGGTCGTCTATGATGAAACCCTTCAGCAAACGATGCGCCAGAGAGGCTACGAACGTGTTCCATTATTTAGGTCCGAAACCACCGCCCAGAAAACATTAGAAGTATATAAAGCATTGGTATAACCTATGATGGACCTCCCCAAACGTACGCTTATTTACGACCGAGACATCAGTGGACACCACTTGGATTATTTGCAGTTTTTGGTAGAATACCTCAAAAAAATGCCAGAAACTGTTCGAAATCAATTTGTATTTGTCCTAAATGAAGGGGCAAAGGCACGATTTGGTAAAGACGAAACAATCATCCAGTTTCGTTACATTCCTGAGGAACAGTTATCGGCATTTATGGCACTAACAAACGTACTGCGTCGTGCTTCTGCCGAAATGAATTACCTGACGGGCTTGGTCAACGAATACAAAGCCAATCGTATCATTTTTATGCACATCGATGCTTTTCAGTACGAGGTCGGTCGGGGTACAATTAAGCGATTGGGAGTGAAGTTATCAGGCCTGCTGTTTTTACCTTTTCGTAAGTACTACGAAGATGGTTCTACCTTTAAAGCAAGAATACGCCGTGATTTGCGCGGGTTGCGTAAAGGGTTGCAAATCAATTGGATGTTGCGCAATCCAAATTTAGAGAAAATCTTCTTTCTTAACGACAAACAAGGTGTAAGAGCATACAATCAGCGTTTTGGAGAACGTTTCGATTTTCTACCTGACCCCATAGAAGTGGGTCAAATGGCAGAGAAATCGACCGAAATGCTTAAAAGTGAGTACGGAGTTGGGGCAGCCCGCCGTGTATTTTTAATTTATGGGCATTTATCTGCCCGAAAAAATGTACCGAATATTCTTGATGGACTGAAGCAAATTCCCCTTGAAGAGCGTCGACGGATGTGTTTCTTAGTGTGTGGAGAACCAGAAAAAGGATATGAACATACCTTGTTGACGGCCATTGATGAAGCAGAAAAAAAATACCCTGAAATTCAGTTTGTAAAGCATCTTCGGTTTTTTGACCCGCATAGTACCAACGAAGTGTTCAAAATTGTGGATGTGGTCTTAGTACCTTACATTAACTTTTTCAGTTCGAGCAATATTTTAGGATTAGCCGCCAAGTATAGCAAACCTTTGATTGCTTCCAATTTGGGCATTATGGAAGGATTGGTAACTCACTATAAACTGGGCGTGACTGTACCTCCGCATCGTTCCGAAGCCATAGGAGAGGCGATGAAAAATTATTCATTCCAAAACCAGTTTGACATAGACGGGAAAGCGTATCTGCAAGACCATTCTGCGGAGGTTTTCTGTCAGAAGTTACTATTTTAATGAAAAAAAAAAGAAACATTTTCCTTCTGTCAACGACCTCGCTGGTATTGCTGTGGATTGTGCTGGAACTGATAGGACGTGTGGCTCTCACCGTCGTGATGAAGTACCCTTTCTGGAAACCAACGGATAAGTTTTATCCTGAGTTGTTAAAGATTCAGAAAGAAACCATTTCGCAACAAGACGATACGTTCGACTTGTTAATTTTGGGTGGTTCGGCGGTGAGTTTGGAGTTTGGATTACCTATTAATAAAACACTGGATTCGTTGTTAAAACAGACTGCAAACGGTCGGAAAGTTCGCATTTTCAATGCCGCGATACCAGCACATACCTCGTTGGATAACCTCAATAAGTACCGAATGTTAGGGAAGCCACGGTTCGATTTGGTGATTTACTACGAGGCCATCAACGAGACGCGTGCCAACAATATTCCGAGCCAACTTTTTTCGGATGATTACCGCCACATAATGTGGTATTATGACTTGGCAATCATCAAACAACACCCCGAGGTCAACTGGACGGTGTTGCCGTTTATTACCCATAAAGGTTTTAACTTGTTGGTAGATAAGCTAAAAGGAAAGAAATTTTTAGAATTAAATACAGTCAATCCAGACTTAGTTCAATACGGTAAAGAGATAAAAACGGGGAAGCCATATCAAACCAACATTGAACAAATTATCTTAGAGGCACGCAAAAGAAGCGAAAAACTGGTACTGATGACTTATGCTTTGTACGTGCCACCAAGCGTGATTGGGAACGGTGGATACACCGACTACCGCGACTTTGCCAAGTGCCCTTACCCATCGCCCTTGTGGCTTTGGGGCGACCCCGTCAATGTTGATACGGGAGTCAAGGCGCATAATGCCATTTTGCGGAAGCTGGCAGCCCAGTACGGTACCTATTTTGTGGATATGGACCAGCTTTTACCCCGTCAAAAGGACTATTACTGTGACTTGTGTCATTTGACTGAAAAAGGAGGAAGTGAGTTTGCGATATTAGTCGTTCAGTATTTGTTCAAAGAGCAGTTGATTCCAAAAACGGAAAAACAATAACATTAAAAAGAAAATCGTTCACTTTGAAATACAAAGTGAACGATTTTACTTTGTATTTCAAAGTGAAAAGAAAGCAGAGAAAAAGTATGCATCAACGACTAGCAACACTGGACACATTTAGGGGAGTGGCGGCACTATCAGTCGTGCTCTTTCACCTGACTTTGCACCAGTACGATGCACCTTTTCAGTTGAATTGGGGAGCAACGGGCGTCGATTTATTTTTCATTATCAGCGGTTTTGTTATTTTTTTGACTCTTAACAAAACCCAAAGTGTCCTTGATTTTGTAGTAGCTCGATTTTCGAGACTGTACCCTGTTTATTGGACGGCGGTGACGCTTACGGCGATTTTTATGGCTATTGGAAGTTGGCTGGGTTACAGTCAAATCACTTTTGGTGAATACGTAGCCAACATGACCATGTTTCAGTACTACTTTGGTATTAGAGATTTGGATGGTTCGTACTGGACTCTGATTGTGGAAATGCTTTTTTACGGCGTTATGTTAGTAGGGCTTTGGCTCAATCAGTTGGGGCGGTTGGAATGGTATGGACTGGGGCTTGTATTGATACAGATAATTTTTCACGGATGGATACGCACCGTTTTTCCTGGGGGGTACGAAATGATTCAGCAAGGGTTCCCATTGATGAACCACTTCCAGCTTTTTTGGGCAGGGATATTATTTTACAAAATCTATAATACTCAAGGAGTAGTTTACAATAAATGGAGAGTGGGAGGAATAGCGATTGCCTACGGAGTTACGCTATATTTGTACGATAAAACGGGGCGTAGCAATCTGTTTTTGAGTTTTGATGAGTATAGCACTATAACAACGATTTATTTTGTACTCTTTTTCTTGTTTGTAAGTCATAAGTTAGAATGGATTAACAACCGCTTTACGCTTTACTTAGGCACAATTTCATACAGCTTATACGTGATTCACCATTATTTTATAGTAGGGGTAATCACGGTTTTAAAAGATAAATTTGCGTGGTCGTTTGTAGAAGCAGGTGCAGCTGCTCTAATCGCAGCATTTGTGTTGGCAACGGCCATTACATATTTTATTGAAAAGCCTTCGTTGAGGTACTTACGTACATGGTACAAAAATAGAAAGGCATCGTATCAACCACTTTAATAGTAGTCAGTTGTGAATCAAAAGCTTAGCATCGTCATTCCAGCATACAACGAAGAAAAAACGATTCAAACGGTATTGAAAGCCGTGGCATCGGTGCAGTTGATTGGTAGTTTTGAAAAAGAAATAATCGTGGTCAATGACTGTTCCAAGGATGGGACTGACGCCCAGATTTTGGCGTTTAAGGCCAGCAATCCGCAGATAGAATTGGCCTATTTCAAACATGAAGTGAACCAAGGAAAGGGAGCAGCCCTCCATACAGGAATTCGCCACGCCACAGGCACGTACCTAGTCATTCAGGATGCTGACTTAGAATATGACCCTCAGGAGTTCAATATTTTGCTTCAACCTGTTGTAGACGGACATGCCGATGTGGTGTTTGGATCGCGCTTTATGGGTGGAAAAGCACACCGAATTTTGTTCTTCTGGCATTCAATCGGAAACAAAATCCTCACATTTGGAAGCAATATGTTTAGTAATCTCAACCTGACAGATATGGAAACCTGCTACAAATTGTTCCGTACCGATATGATTCAGGGGCTTAAATTGAAGGAAAAACGCTTTGGCTTTGAACCAGAAGTCACTGCCAAAATTGCCCGCATTCCCAACATCCGTATTTATGAAGTAGGAGTTTCGTATTACGGAAGAACGTATGCCGAAGGCAAAAAAATTAACTGGAAAGACGGCTTTAGAGCAATTTACTGTATTTTGAGATACGGCTTGTTTAAATAACAATAGCTATGTTAAATGATTTTAAATACTACCGCCAGGCACTTGGAGTAAATATGCTCTGGAACTCTTACCCTATCGTATTTATCCTACGGGATGGGTTTGGGGTAGGTCCCAGTGGGAGTACCTTCACCATTTTATATTGGGGGTTGGGTTTATTGTTACTTATGCCTATCAACATTTTTCGTACCATCTACTTACCCAATCGAATGCTTTTTGCTTGCTGGTTCGGATTTATTGTATTGGGTTGGTTATACTGGCAATACTACCCTAGTATGAATGGATATCCCGAACGAGTCCGAGAGACACTCACGTACGTAATACCATTACTTTTTTTATTTGCATCTATGTATTATCCCAATGACAAAGTGCATATCATCCTGATTGTGATGGTTTTCTACTCTTTATTGGCAAGTACAGGACTTTTATACAGCTTAACCCGCGACCCACACTGGACTTTTGGAGAACGGGCTGCGATTAAGTTTGCCGCAAATACGCAAAACAGTAACCCACACGCCTATGCTAATAATGCCCTTTGTGGGATTTTGGCCTCATTTATTGTAGCAGGTCGTACAAAGAACGTTTTGATTAAGATATTCTACTATTTGGTGGCCATTTTCTCCGTGGGAGTATTGATTTTAGCACGTACTAATACAAGTTTGATAGCACTTGTGGTAATGGCGCTGATTTACATGACTTTTCATGGAAAACGCCTTGTTAAGTCAGTTTTTCAAATACGGACGTTGGCACTGATGGGAGTCGTTTACGGAATTGTCGCTTTTTTGTTATCTCAATTTGCTTTTGCTTCTTATGCGTTAGAAGTGTATCTGCAAGCATTTATATCTCGTTTTGGTAAAGTAATTTACACCGTTACAGGAGTAGAAGTTAATCAAAAATCGGCAGAAATTGACTACTCTTCGGTCAATCGTATCTATAGTTTTAAATATGTATTTGAAGAGTTTTTGGGAGAAGGCTCCCTCGGTTTGATTTTGTTTGGCGAAGGGTATAAGTCCCAGTTTTTTGACGTTCCCGCCCTCGAAGCCCTCGTAAATCAGGGGATATTAGGGTTTATTTTATTTAATAGTTTCTTCTTAGTCATGGGAATGATTGCGGTACAGCAATTCTTTAAACCCGCCAACGATCTTTCGTTGTTTATGGCGTATTTTTCCATCATCGTTCTCATTGCCTTATTCTCGGGTGCACGCCCCATTGACTTGAGTATGTGGCTAGTCTATGTGTTTTACATTCGATTCTTCGGTATCTATTCAACCGATTCTTCTACCAAACCCCTTCAACCCCAACCTGCCTAAGGTAGAATTTTGTTTTTCATGGTTCTTTTTAACAAAATATTGGCCAGTCGATGGCTCCTTGGGGCGCTACTAATTGCGTTTACGGTAAGTGGTTTTGGAATAGCATTGGTACTTGGGGAAGACCCGGGGTTTGGTTTGTCGGTGTGGAACGACATGGCCAACGGCGGGCCATTTAACCAACTGGCAATTCCATCTCCTATGGATATTACACAGAACAAAGAGTTGTTTCTAACGTGGTGGAGCCCAGGGCAATACGCTATTCCGGGGGTGTTGAGTTATGTGTTAGGTATCTCCATCAGTACGGCCAGTATTTGGGTGACGCTTTTGTTTTCAGTGGTAGGATTGGTAGGCTGGTATTTTGTCTATCAGAAGCTGGGATTTGACGAACTTACGATTGGGCTTTGTTTGTTTTTAATAACAACCTCTCGCTTGTTTACGATTAATTTTTTGAACTATACGGGGGGGGAATTACTCCTATTTGGGAGCCAATCTTGGACTATTTGGTATTATCTTCACTACCGTTCTGCTCCATTCAAGCTTTTTTTTGGGCTGTTGTTACTTTCATTGGCTAGCTTTTTCTTAAAATCAGCCTATACCATTGGGTTTGCCGCTTTGGGCGGATGTGCGGGACTTGCTTTTTTGTCAGACCTTGCGAAAACCCGAAAATTACTTACACCGAGCTTGGTGACTGTCCTTGTAGTAGGGTTGTGCATCGTCTGTTATTTAGGAATTACTCAGTTTGGATTTGTAGCTTTGGGGACAAGCCCCATCACGAGTACAAGCCAACCGTTTAAAATAGTTTGGGCATCCTTTGAAACCCTTACGTATCCACTGACCCACTGGTTTAGTATTGCCGAAATCTATCCTCAATTACTTCAGCGTATAAGTTTCCCGTTTTGGGGGCATTGGCTGTATTATGGGCTTTTGTTCGTAGGTTTTTTGGGGATGATTCAGTTGGTTCTAGGAACGCGTTACAGGCTTGCTAGAGAGCTATTTGTTGGGTTTTATGTGGTGTATTGTGGCGTGTTTTTATTGTTATACAACAAAGGCGCTGATATATCTATCGAATACCGTCATACCAAAGTAGTGGCGTATTTATTTTTGCCTCTGCTCGTTTCTACTTTGCAAAAACACTCGGCTACAAACTACCAAAAGACAATTTTAGGACTACTGTTGGTGCTAAATACAGGGTATGGGTTAAGTACATTTGTGGTGAAAAAATTAGAAATTACGAGAGAGTCAGCGACGGGAACATCGGGTTTTGCTTTACGCCATACCACCGACGAAGACCTTGCTTTTATTCACTCCGTCGATAAGCCAGAGAATATTCTGTATTTTACCTCTGGGTCTATGAATGTCGATGCAACACGTGCCCGAAAATTGGTAGGAAGTATCGATTACAAATTTGCACGAGGTTGCGGTTTCATTTTTGATAAGTACGAAGGCAAGGCGGGTAAAATCTACGCGTTTGTTCACGAAGCCTACGAACAGCTTCCTACAAACCCATCGCTCAATGCGCAGTTCCCTAGCTACACATTTCGATTGGTGAAAACAACGAAGAAGTTTAAGATTTACGAAGGGCACTAAAAAGGCTCGTTTAAATACATTCAAATGAAAAAAAATTGGCGCAGATATGGATTGATTTTGCTGGTTCTTTTAGGGATTACCGAATTGGTTTTGCGCTTTGGCCTTGGGTTTTGTAATGCCCCTCTTTACCTTGAAGATGCAGATTTTGAGTACGTTTTTGCCCCCAATCAGCACCGATTTCGTTTTCGAAATGTGGTAAAAACGAACGAATTTTCGATGCGAAGTGAGCCAATAAATTCTACAGATACAACCGTCGTACTGCTGATTGGTGACTCGGTTATCAATGGAGGAAACCCTACGAGCCATGAAGAGTTGGCTTCGACACTTTTAGAGAAACAATTGAGCGAACATTACCACCAATCCGTTCGCGTGCTGAACGTTTCGGCAGGGTCGTGGGGGCCTGATAATGCTTTTGCATTTTTGAAAAAGAAAGGTTTTTTTGGGGCAGATGTTATCGGTTTGGTGACAAGTAGCCACGACGCCTACGACAACATGAGTCATCATAAGTTGGTGGGCGAAAACCCAAACTATCCCAATAAGCAATACAAAGTAGCGTTGTATGAATTTTGGCACCGTTACATTTACACGTTATTCATTTATCATTACATCGAAGCACCGTTGAAAGAGTGGCTAGCCCCCGCTACCCAACACGCCCCTAACGATGTGATTCATAAATTTGGAACAACCTTTAATACGGGCTATCAGCAATTGGCGGATACGGCCAAAGCAATGGGAGTTCCGTTTTTTATGTACTTGCATCCTGAACTTCCCGAAATTTCCCAAAAACGTTATGATAGTCAAGGAGAAGAGATTTTGGCATTTGCCCGTAAAAATCACATCCCTGTGATTGATGAGCTTAAATTACACCCGACCAAAGACCTTTTCCGTAATCCTGATTTTGACAGTATTCACTACAATGCCAAGGGGCAAGCGTTTATGGCCAACCATTTGTACCCTGTTCTGAAACAATACCTCGACGCTTACTTTGCTCGATATGCGCGTTCTCATCGTCCATAATCAACTTTGGGCACATTACAAGTCCAAGTTATTCAGCGAATTACACCGTTTTGCTCCTCAGTATGAGCTCCAAATTAAGGTAGTGCAAATTGCGCTTTCGGAAAAAAGTCGAGCCAATATGGGTGATGCTGAGGTGTTTCGATACGATTATGACTACGAAGTACTTTTTAAAACATCCCTTGACCAAGTAGGCCTCTGGGTGCGAACCAAAGCGTTATTGGCGAAAGTTCATGCCTATCGTCCTGATGTGCTGAACCTCACGGGCTGGTACGACCCTGCGCAGTGGGTGCTGCTTTTTTATGCCAAACTTTGGGGCATAAAAGTAGTAATTTCCAACGAGTCGAATGTACGTGATCACGTTCGGATGGGGCTAAAAGAGCGATTTAAACAGTTTTTGTTGAACCAAGCCGAAGGCTTTTTCTGTTTTGGAAAATCCTCGGCCGCGTACTTAGAAAAATTGGGGGTAAAACCTTCCCAACTATTTACACAAAGAGCTGCTATTGTGGACAATGACGTTATTCTAGAACATTACCACCAAGCCTTTATCGAACGTGAAAGCCGTAAAGAAGCGAAAAATTGGGCACTCCATAACTTCATTTTTGTAGGTCGATTGATTCCTCCCAAAAACCTAACGCTGTTGCTCCAAGCTTTTGCGGAGGTACAGAAAAATGCGCCCGATTGGGGGCTAGTACTTTTGGGAGAAGGAGAACAAAAAGCGGAACTACAAACGAGAGCCGCTTCTATTCCAAATGTCCGATTGGAGGCGGGGGTACCTTGGTACGAGGTCGCCGAATACCTCGCTTTGGCAGATGTATTGGTGCTACCGAGTGAGTCAGAGCCTTGGGGGCTAGTGGTCAATGAAGCCATGATATGCGGTCTGCCCGTATTGGTGTCGGAGCCTTCGGGTTGTGTAGATGATTTGGTGCAGGTAGGACAAAATGGATGGGTATTTCATCCACATAAGTTGGATGATTTTGTGGATAAGTTGCGTCGTTTTGTGGATAACTCTAAAAAGTTGACCCAAATGGGGGAAAAATCAAGGGAAATAGTCGCTGATTTTGAGCCATCAAAGGTCGCACACGAAATGCTTCGAGGTTTCAAAAGTTTGGGACATTAGACCCTCCAAATGTGGTTATCTACGAAGTGAACACTTGGAAGGTCTGTTTACTTCGAAATACGTTGATTCCAGTACACCAAGACGTTAAGAGTAGAACGGCCTGACGCAATAAGATCTAAATCACCGTCATTGTCGAGGTCGGCGGCTTGCAGATCCTCGCAGGCCATCATCACACTTTCGTCCAATGTAAACTCTTCCCAATTTTCTCCGTTGGCATCTTTGGGAACAAACAACCGCACACCTACTTTTTTATCAGCGTTCGGATTTCGCCATCCTACTGCTATTTGTGAAGAACCCATTCCTAAAAAATCATCACAAACTACCGCATGGCCTTGATTCAAGCGGGTCGTCAGTACTTTTTTGGTGTTGGTTGGGGCCTCAAAAACTACGAGCTGATTACCATGCCAAGGGCTTACAGCAGCCACAAAAGGCTTTTTGTTGGGCAAATATCCACGACGTACTTCGCCTACTCCCGTTCCTTCACCTACCCATTGCTGCGTGGGTTTCCATTGCCCTTTTTGATAACTTACTAACTTACCCCCTTCTTTGCTGCCAATCAGAAGGCGAGTCGCGTCTTTGTCTTCCCAAATTTCAAAATTATGTGTGATGTGCAGCGTGGAATCAATCAGGTGATAAGGCCAAGCTTGTTTAGGATTTTTAGGAACGTCGTACGCCAATAGTTTTACGCCTACTCCTTCGCCGTTGGTATTACCTAGTCCATGAAGCGGTGCAACAATGAGATGGTACTTATTTTTGTCAACTTTAGCCCAGCGCATTCGGTGCGTAGTAATTTCGTGGTGAAGGCGTACAGGTTCCCAGAGCTGCGTAGGGTCTTTGGGACGAATTAAATAAAACACGGCTCCCGATTGTGTAATGTCTTTGGTTTCGGCAGGGTTCCACATAGCGCCTACGGCTACCTCTACACGACCATCGCCGTCGATGTCGCGAGCGGCAATACAAACATTGTCTTTAGGGGTAAGGTTGGCAGCCATCACAAACCGTTTCCAATCGCCATTTCTATACCAAACAATCTCTTTTTGGTCGGCGAGTAAAATGTCTTTTTGATGGTCGCCATCTACGTCACCAATGGCCAGTCCATAGCCAATACTGATTTGATTATCAATAACTTGTACTTTAAAGTTGGGGGTAGTGGATTGAGCAAAAAGTGAAGCCGTAGATAATTGAATAAGTACAAAAAGTAGCTTTTTCATTGGCATAGAAATTTGAAAGTGTGACGATGACAAACGCGCGGGTATCTAATGATTTAAAAAGCACTTAAAAAGCACAATCTTTTCTCAAATTGTGAAAAATTGTAATACATTTTTACATCAATTCAAACGGTAATAAGACGTACTTGAAAGCCGATGATAAATTGTAATCGTTATAAAAAAGAATAAATAAAAATAGGCAGCTCGATTATGGGCTGCCTATTTTTATGAGCTAAAATCAGCAGGAAGCTTATTTCGACGCTGCCGCGTAAAGCTCGGCTACTTTGTCCCAGTTAACAACGTTCCAAAACGCATCGAGATAATCAGGGCGTTTATTTTGGTATTTCAAATAGTAAGCGTGTTCCCACACGTCAACGCCCAAAATAGGTACGCCTTGCACATCGGCTACGGGCATGAGTGGGTTGTCTTGATTAGGGGTAGAAGTAATGACAAGTTTTTTGTCTTTTACAATTAACCATGCCCAGCCTGAGCCAAAACGGCTTGTTGCAGCTGCTTTGAATTTGTTTTTAAATTCATCGAACGAACCAAACTCTTTGGTAATCGCTGCGGCTAACTCGCCTGAAGGCATACCTCCTTTACTAGGCGCCATAATATTCCAAAAGAACGTATGGTTCCAGTGACCACCGCCATTGTTACGGATGGCAGGAGCAGTTTCTTTCGTAATTCCTTTTACCAAAGCATCAATGCTCAATTTTTCTTCGGGCTTTCCTACTACTGCCGTATTGAGGTTAGTGATGTATGCTTTGTGGTGACGGCCGTAGTGAATTTCCATCGTTGTTTTGTCGATGCTAGGCTCAAGCGCTTCTGGAGCATACGGAAGAGGGGCTTGCGTAAATTGGGCAATTGCCTGCAACGACCCTGCTGTAAGAACCACTACAAGTGCGTTTCTAAGAAAATTAGTTGTCATTGTGGTATAAAAGAATGGTTGAAACGTGAATGAGGTGCAATATTACGCAGAATAGAACGCAAGAAAAGCGAACAAAGTTATTTTTCATGAAAAATAAAAGACCTTCTGACTTTGAGCAGAAGGTCTTTATGTAAATATAATTATCTGGAAAGGTTTAGGAATTAGTGAGGCAAAGTTAGAGATTTATTTTAATAAATGAACTATTTCAAGAAAAAATTTAAAAATAGTGTCTTTTCATCTCAATTCATCTCCTAAATTTGTTCAAAATAGCGTTTGCGTTCCCAATCAGTGACTGAAGAATTGAAAGCAGCCTGCTCGGTACGATAAAAATGGGTATAATGCTCTACGACGCTTTCTCCAAATGTTTCTTTGGCAAAGGGGCTATGGCTAAAAATGTCGATAGCCTCTGCCAATGTATATGGAACTCGCGGTAAGTGAGCTGCCGCGTAGATGTCGCCATCAAAAAGGGCAGGAGGTTCGATTTTATTTTTAATACCTTCTAATCCTGACGCTAAAAGGGCTGCAAAAGCCAAGTACGGATTACAGTCGGCACCTGGAATACGACATTCGATGCGTAAGCTTTTTCCATGGCCTACAACACGGTAGCCTGCAGTACGGTTATCGTAGCTCCATGCCAAACGCGTAGGCGCCCAAGAGCCGTCCACGTAGCGTTTGTAAGAGTTAATGGTGGGAGCATAAAATACCATAACATCGGGGGTGTATTTGATGCAACCTCCCAAAAACCAGCGGAACACATCAGAACCTTTGACGGGGCCTACCTGCGTGTTGCCATCAAACGCATTGTTCCTATCTTTCCATAAACTTATGTGGATGTGACAACTCGACCCCGCGCGGTCGGCGGCAAATTTGGCCATAAAAGTTACACTCCAGCCCATGGCATCGGCCACTTCTTTGAGGCATTGTTTATAAACCACGTGGCGGTCGCCCATGTCTAAAATTTCGGAATAACGGACGTTGAGTTCATGCTGCCCAAGTCCCCATTCTCCTTTGGAGTTTTCAACAGGAACACCCGATTTTTTCAAATAACGGCGAGCTGCAGCGTTGAAGGCCTCAGTACGGGTACCTTGTAAAATGTGGTAATCTTCGATGTACCAGCCTACGGGTTGGAGGTTGTGATAGGCTTGGTTATGCGCATCGCGGAAAGAGTTTTCGAACAAGTAATACTCTAACTCGGATGCTGCCAAAACGGTGTATTCACTTGCTTTTTCGAGTTGAGCCCGAAGAATGGAGCGAGGGGCAATATCGACGTAGTTGTGCGTTTTTTCATTTTTAACGTCGCAAATAATCATCGCCGTACGGTCGAGCCAAGCGGCTACTCGAAGCGTAGATAAATCAGGTACTAAGTGAAAATCACCGTAACCCAATTCCCAGTTGGCGAAAGAATACCCAGGGACAGGGTCCATCGCCATGTCGGTGGTAAGGAGATAATTACATCCGTGAGTTCCACTTTCAAAAACGTCATTGACGAAGTATTCGGCATCAAACCGCTTTCCGACAAAACGACCGTAATGGTCGGTAAAAGCAACAATGATGGTTTCGATGGTTTGTTGTTGAACAGCAGTACGTAACTGCTCGATAGTTAAAAGGCCTTGAGGATTAGACATGGTGTTATTTTTTGCCCCAAGTTAGGCAAAAACCTTAAAAGGTTACTTGCCTTTTTCTTCCTTTTCATTTGAGGTGGCACGCAATTTTGAAGGCCGCAGGGGCAATCATTGTGCGTCGTTTGGATAGTTGCATCGTAGAAAAAGCAGCTAGGAACTCCGTGTATGGTCGAAAACAAAAGAGATGCTTTTACTAACGCTTTGATTTCATGAAACATTCACACGAATTGACTAAGTCTATCACAGACTTAGTCAATTCGTGCCATTTAGTAGACTACTATTTTATGACTCCCAAATTATACTTTCTTTCTCTTCGTACCAAGGCTCCATCATGGGGGCATAATTTTTTTCAATAACATTTCTTTTTGTCTTCATTGTAGGGGTAAGCATGTTATTATCTACCGTCCAACTATCCTTCACTATAATGATTTTTTGTACTCTTTCGTATGTTTTTAGTCGGGGATTGAGGTCAGTAAGGGTTAAATAGAGACTTTGATTGATGACATTTGTGTCAAAACCTCGGGCCATTTCAGATAAAACGACGAGGGCAATAGGTTGAGGCAAATTGTGACCTACTACACAAATTTGTTCAATCATTTTATTGTCAGCAAACCCAAACTCAATCTGTGCGGGAGCTACGTACTCTCCTTTCGACGTTTTATACATTTCCTTAACCCGCCCTGTTATTTTTAGATATCCCTCTTCGTCAACTTCCCCAACATCCCCCGTGTGTATCCAACCCTCACTGTCAATAGTTTCTGCCGTAAGGGCTGGTTCCCGGTAATACCCGAGCATATTCCACGGTGAACGCGTCAAAATTTCGCCTGTATTGTCTGCAATCGTAACTTCCATCCCTGGGTAAATTTTCCCAACACTCCCATCTTTAGGGGCTTCTTGAGGCATCATACATACGGCTCCCAAGTTTTCAGTCATTCCGTAGGCTTCTTGAATGGTAATCCCTAAACGTCTGAACCAGCGAATCAGAGAAATAGGCATAGGAGCGGCGCCTGTAAGAGCGAGTTGAGCATCGTTTAGCCCTAGGCCTTCCCTGATTTTTTTCTTGACAAAGCTACTCAAAACGGGGATTTTGAGCAGTATATCTAGTTTTTTCTGTGGCATCTTGGCCAAAATACCTAACTGAAATTTAGTCCAAATACGAGGAACAGCCAAAAAGTGCGTGGGGCGTGCAGAGGCTAGGTTTTTAGCAAAAGTATCAAGCGATTCGGCAAAATAAACCGTCCCGCCCGTGCCAAGGCTGGTCGCTTCCACAATGTTGCGTTCTGCAATGTGGCAGAGGGGTAAATAGGAAAAAAAACGAGGATTGGGAACGTCATAGCGGAGAATGTCTTGAGTTCTGCCAACTGCTTCGGCTACTGCTCGGTGTGTAACCATTACGCCTTTGGGGTTTCCCGTAGTTCCTGAAGTGTAAATAATCGAAAATAAATCGTTGGGTTGAGGGGTTGGGTTCTCGCTAATGGGTTCATTTTGAGTTAGAATGTCGTTCCACTGAATATGCTCGGGGTCAGGATTGTAGTCTGGAAAAGAAATACAGTTAATACCAGTAGGAATTCCTTTTTTCATCCCTTGCCAATCGTCAAGCTTACCCACAAACAATACCGAACAACCGCTATGAATCAATACTTGGTTGATTTGTTCGGCAGTGAGAGTGGCATAAAAAGGAACCGAAACGTGCCCAGCCATCATGATGGCCAAATCGGCAATTATCCATTCGGCACAGTTTTTGGAAACAAGACCAATGTTGCTTTGGGGGGGGAGGTTGAGAGCGCGCAAGTAGCCCGCAACCCGCCGCACTTGGTCACCCACTTCTTTCCACGTATAATCTCGATAATTTTCACCAAAAGGCTGACGGAGGTACACTTGGTGGGGGCGTTCTTTTTCCCAATGATATAAGTGATGGACAAAAGTAGTTATGTCAGGAGAAGGTTTAGCTGTTTTCATTAGATGGTTAGTATGGTTTATAACTTCTAACAAAAATAGAATTATATTGTTATAAAATTGATTTATATTAACAAAAACATCCCTACAAATGAAAAGACGGGCAGTAGTTAAAACCTTACTCCTAATTGCCGGACTGTTGGTTCTGTTATTGGTTGGTGGCAGTTATCAACCTGATAAAACCACACAAGAATTACAAACTTTGTACGGACAACCACCGTCGCGTTTTGTTAAAGTAAACGGAATGTCGGTTCATTATCGAAGAGAGGGTATGGTTTCGAAAGAGACCGTGCCGCTGGTATTATTGCACGGAACAGGCGCTTCGTTACACACTTGGGATGGCTGGGTGGATGAGCTTAAAAATGAATTTGACGTAATTCGCCTCGATTTACCTGCTTACGGCCTGACGGGCCCCGACCTTCGTCATGATTATTCAATAGAAGCATACGTGCGTTTTTTACGTCAGTTTTTGAATCAACTTGGCATCAACGAGTGTTACTTGGCGGGTAATTCGTTAGGTGGAGCGATTGCCTGGCAGTTTGCGTTGGCGTATCCCAGTACGGTCAAAAAAATGATTTTGATAGATGCCGCAGGGTACCCCCAACAATCGAAAAGCTTACCACTAGCTTTCAGAATAGGAAGAACTCCCGTGTTGAAACACCTCGTGAAGTACCTTACCCCGCGTGCAGTAGCCGAAAGTAGTCTCAAAAATGTCTACTTTGACGATACTAAAGTGACTGAAAGCTTAGTGAATAGGTATTGGAGGCTAACATTAAGGACAGGAAACCGCGAAGCATTTGTGAAACGCCTGAATGCACCTACTACTCAAAATGATGCTTGGAGAAATATCCATAAGTTATCGATGCCTGTAATGATTCAATGGGGAAAACACGATGAGCTTATTCCACTGAATGCCGCTGAACGTTTTCATAACGACTTGCCGAATGATACGCTTTTTGTATATCCGAATGCGGGGCACGTACCTATGGAAGAAATTCCCGTACTTACAGCAAATGATGCACGGGAGTTTCTTCGTAAAAAGGATTAAGGTTTAATCAAAATTTTTCCCCAACGCCCGTGGGCTTCGGCATGGGTAACGGCTTTGGCTACTTCATCCAAAGAATAAGTTGCTTCAATCGGCATTTGTACTTTCCCCGTAGCAAGAAGCCCAATCACTTCTCCTGCAACACGTTGGCGCGTGGTGGTATCGGTGCGTTTCATCCAATCGGTCAGCCAAAATCCTTTAACAACAAGCTCACGGAAAATCATTAGCCCAAAATTGATACTAGGGTCTTGCAGGCTCATCAGTCCGTACACGAGCATAACACCCCCTCGGCTCATACATTTGAGGGCTTCGCTAGCGGTATGCCCACCTACACACTCCAGTACCGCCCTAACTCCTTCGTGCTGAGTAATTTGCTGCACTTTTTTTGGAACATTATCTTCTTCAGTATTGATAATTTCGTCGATACCAAGGGCTTTTAATTCTTCGTTGAGGTCGTTGCGGCGTACGGTTCCGATGGTTTTGATTCCTCTCATTTTACAAATTTGAATCACCATTTTTCCCAAAGCCGAGGCACAAGCTGTAATCATGAGCCATTCACCCGCTTTTACACCCGATTCTTCCACCATCGCAACGGCCGTGAAAGGGTTTACAAAAAGTTGCGCTGCTACATCGTTCGACATAGCTTCGGGTACGGGGATGAGGGTGCGGTGGTTGGTGAGGACATACTCACTCCAGGCTCCAATCGCTGTAAAACTTACGCGTGTACCAGTCGTGAGTTTTACGTTTGTTCCTGCTTGTTCAATCACCCCAACTCCTTCAAATCCTGCACCTGAAGGTAACTGGGGCCGAATTCCGTAGAGGTTTTGTACAAACATAATATCGGAAGGATTGATAGGGCTAGCGATGACGCGAATCAAAACTTCATCAGGGCCTGGAGAAAGGGGTTGAGATTCTTCTACGTGGAGGATTTCGGCGGGTTTCCCAAAATGTTGGAATACGACTCGTTTCATAGGAGCTTTTTGGTTATAATGGGTACAGAATAAAATCTAATTTTACGGTTCAATATTCGTCAATTTATTTTTATGAAGCTACTCTACACAATTTGGTGTGCTTTTTGGCTCATTTTGATTTTCCTGTTGTTGTTTCCTTTGATGTTTATTTGCCTTCAAAGGGAAGCTTGGAAGCCGTATGCCCACTGGTTAAACCGACTTTGGGGCAAACTGTTTTTTCCATTGGCAGGAATTAAAATAGAAGTAGAGTACCAGTTTCGCCCTGACCCTGCACAAGCGTACGTGTTTTGTGCCAATCACTTTTCTTATCTCGACATCGCGGTGATGGGGGTAATTTTGGAAAACTATTTTGCTTTCGTAGGCAAACACGGAGTGAAAAATATCCCATTGTTTGGCTATATGTTTCAAAAGCTTCACATTCAAGTCAATCGTGAAAGTAGTCAAAGCCGTGTTGGTTCGTTGAGTCGAGCGTTAAAAACGCTAGCTAAGGGCAGAAGTATTGTGATTTATCCAGAAGGGGGGATAAAAACGAAAAAACCACCTCATATGCACTCGTTTGTGGACGGGGCATTCAAAATGGCGATTCAGCAGCAAGTGCCAGTGGTGCCTGTTACTTTGCTGACAAACTATCAAATTTTACCTGATGAGAGCCCTGTTCGTCTTTCTCGTTATCCAATGAAAGCTATCGTACACGAGCCACTCGTGACAGTAGGATTGGGGCAAGATGACATTATGACGCTCAAGAATAAGTGTTTTGAGGTCATTGACGGAGCTTTACGCGGCGTTCACAAACTATAAAAAAAGCAATCAACCGAAGCTTTAGGCGACTGATTGATTGCTCTTATAATTTTGTGAATACGCTAGAATGCTGGAAACGACGCTATTTGACGGCGTTCGCTCAATTTTGTTCATCAGACTTTTCATCTCAAGGGCATCGAGATAAAATTCTAACAATTCCTGATCCCCTATGAGGGCATCTTCTATGAGCAAATTTTCTTCTTCGGTGGTTTCTTCGTAAACATACCGAATTACATCATCTGGGGTAAACAGTTGTATCATATATAGGAACGCGGTTGCTGAGTTGCTTTCGCAAATTAATCAGCGCGTAACGCATTCTCCCCAAAGCTGTGTTGATACTCACTCCTGTGGCATCGGCGATTTCCTGAAAACTCATGTCTTCGTAATGGCGCATAATAAGCACCTGGCGCTGAGGTTCGGGCAATCGTTGAATCAGTTCGCGAAGGTGCTCGTGCGTTTCTTGACGAATCTGGAGCGACTCAATCGAGTCTTCCGAGAAATCTAACGTATTGAACACATTGCTTCCATCTTCAAATACAATTTCGGGGTAGCGTTTATCGCGCCGAAAATGGTCAATAGCCAAATTGTGAGCAATTCTCAATATCCACGGCAAAAACTTGCCCTCATCGTTATACTTACCAGACTTGATGGTGTCTACAGCCTTAACAAAGCTATCTTGCATCAAATCCTCAGCTACGTACTGATCTTTAACAATCAAATAAATAGTAGTGTAAATCTTTGACTTGTGACGCTGAACAAGTTTTTCGAAGGCTTTCTCGTTGCCTTGGATGTACAATGAAACAAGCTCACTGTCGCTAACTTGGTACTTTTCCATTTTTTTATGTACAATTAGTTAACGTAAAGCGTTGTTTCGATAGTATGTCCCTCTTTTAATTTTAATGAAGAAATTTATTTTGCGTCTTAATTCTTGTGCCAAAGATAAATGATAAAAAAAATATTGTGCAAGCGTTTGCCAAATTTTTTTTAAAGTGTAATCGTAACACCAAATTTAATTTCGACTATTTAGAAGATGTCGGAATAAATGTCGGTATTATACTAATCAAAGAAAAAGCAGGATAGGTGTTTAAATTTTATTTTTTTTATCTCTAAACACCGTATTTCTTCTAAGTAATTATAGTTAATTTTTAGGGTTAGGCTACCCAGCGTGTTAATTCGGCCAAGGTAACTCTGCCTTCATAAATTGCTTTGCCGACAATCACGCCAAAAAGATTCATTTCAGCCAATCGCTCAATGTCACCAATGTTGCTCACCCCGCCGCTGGCAATGATATTCAACTCGGGGCAATGCTCTTGAAGGTTTTTGTACAAATCAAAGGAAGGGCCTTGAAGTAATCCATCTTTAGCGACGTCGGTACTGATAGTGTATTTGGCTCCTTTTTCTACCCATTGTTGCACAAAATCATAGACCCACAACCCCGTGCCTTCTTCCCAACCGCTCACGGCTACTCGTTCGTTGCGGGCATCGGCACCCAAAATCATTTTATCGCCACCGTGTTGCTGAAGCCAAGCTTCAAATAAATCAGGATTTTTAACGGCGATGCTTCCGCCCGTTACTTGTTTGGCGCCTGATTCAAATACCACACGCAGGTCTTCGTCGGATTGTACCCCGCCGCCAAAGTCGATGTGAAGCTGGGTTTGGGTGGCAATTCGCTCCAATACTTTCCAGTTGACGACTTTTTTGGCTTTGGCGCCATCCAAATCTACCAAATGGAGGCGAGTCAAGCCCGCATCTTCAAACTCTTTGGCAACTTCGAGTGGGTTTTCGTTGTAAATGGTTTTTTGGCCGTAATCGCCTTGCGTGAGGCGAACGCACTTGCCTTCAATGAGGTCAATCGCAGGAATGATATGGAACATGTGTTTGGGTAACGAGTATTGATAATTAGCGCAAAGAATTAGATATGACCCTTGGCAGTACAGTACGTTCAAATTTTAAATCAGAGTTGTCCAGACAAAAGTTATAAAACTCGTGATTGGTAAAGCCTTCTACACTTCGAAATAACAAAGTGATGGGTTCCATATTTTTGTTTTTTACTTACGGCAAAGATAGAGAAAAAAATTTGAGACGCTTTTTGTTGATATTTGTTGATAAAAAATAACGCTTGTCATGAAACTATTGGTAGAAACCGTCGCAGAGACCGAACTTTCTGACTACGAAGTTTATTCGGTTGCTGATACGTTTGAATACCTCAAAGGGGATGTTGTTTTGAAAGACCCCAATACGAGTTTGGAATTGGAATTGAAGAAAGTATTTGAGTAAATACACTATAAAATAGGGTTTGAGGCGGCGGCTCCACTGGGGGTAGCCGCTTTTTTGCTTTTATCCTCGTACCTTTGTAGGAACTTTTCAGTGAACATTACGCATTGAAAAGTGATTATAAATGCAGAACTGCATGACAAAATAGCGATGTTATACCCGCAAGATTTAGAACAAAAATTAGGTTTTGACCGTATTCGCGAGCACTTGAGAGAGCTTTGCTTGAGCCCGCTTGGGCAAGCATTCGTGCAGAAGATTCGCTTTTCGGACAATTTTGCCGTCATTGATAAACTTACCCGCCAAACCGCCGAGATGAAGGCGATTATGGAGGAAACTTCGGGCGAGTTTCCTGCCCAAAATTACTTAGACGTGACTAGTGCCCTCGACAAAATTCGTATCGAAGGCATGTTGCTTTCTTTGGAAGAGTTTTATGACCTGAAATTATCACTTCGTACGATTCGCCAGGTGTTAAAATTTTTGGCTGACCAAGAAGATCACCGTTTCCCGTTTTTACGGGAGTTAGCAGGGAATGTGAAGGTGGAGAAATCGGTCAGTGATTCTATCGACCGCATTATTGATGACCGTGGTTTGGTGAAAGACAACGCCTCGCCTGAGTTAGCAGATATTCGGCGACGGCTGATTTCTGAGGCGGCAACGGTGCGTAAAAAACTGGAATCTATCCTCAAACACGCCAAAAATAGTGGCTGGGTCAACGATGACGTGTCGTTTACGGTGCGTAATGGTCGCATGGTGATTCCGATTTCTGCAGAGCACAAGCGCAAATTAAAAGGGTTTGTCCACGATGAATCAGCGACGGGTCAAACGCTCTTTATGGAACCTGCCGAAGTACTGGACGCCAATAACGAAATTCGTGAGTTGGAATATGCAGAGCGCCGCGAAGTCAACCGTATTCTGATTCAATTAGCTAACCAAATTCGTCCACATTTGAGCGATTTGCAGCGGGCGTATCAGTTTTTAGGCATGATTGATTTCATTAGAGCCAAGGCCAAACTAGCGTCGCTATTGGATGCCTCGCAGCCTAGATTTGTGAATCAACCCGTGGTAGATTGGCGGCAAGCGCGGCACCCCTTGTTGTATTTATCATTCCAAAAACAAGGCCGAAAGGTAGTACCATTGACTATTCAACTGTCGCAGCAGCAACGAATTTTGGTCGTTTCAGGCCCAAACGCAGGTGGAAAATCGGTATCGCTAAAAACCATTGGTTTGGTACAATATATGTTTCAGTGCGGGCTGTTGGTTCCTATGCGGGAAGATTCAACCATCGGACTTTTCCAACACCTGTTTATTGATATTGGTGACGAGCAAAACCTTGATAATGACCTGAGTACGTACAGTAGCCACCTCACCAATATGAAGTACTTCTTGAACCTTAGCCAGAAAAAAACACTGTTTTTGATTGACGAATTTGGGACAGGAACCGAGCCAAGTTTGGGAGGAGCGATTGCCGAAGCGATTCTGGAAGATTTGACCAAATCAGGCGCGTACGGGGTTATCAATACCCACTATACCAACCTCAAAACCTACGCCGATAAAACGCAGGGATTGGTCAACGGTGCGATGCGTTACGATGGGGAGCATTTAGAGCCACTTTATGAACTCGAAATAGGAAAACCAGGGAGTTCGTTTGCCTTTGAAATTGCCTCAAAAATTGGATTGCCCAAGGCCGTAGTGCAGCGGGCAAAAGGTAAACTAGGTTCTCAGCAGGTCAACTTTGAAAAGTTGATTAAAGAACTGGAAATTGAGAAAAAGGTCTTTTCGGAAAAAAACCTCGAAGTGGGTATCAAAGAACGAAAACTGGCCCAGCAATTGGCCGAAACGACAGCCTTGCAACAACGTTTGGATAACGACCAAAAGAAAATTTTGAACGACGCCAAGCAGAAAGCGAAGCAATTGTTGGCCGATACTAACCAACGCATTGAGAATACAATTCGTGAAATCAAGGAGAACAAAGCCGAGCGCGAACCTACCAAGCAAGTCCGCCAAGAACTGGAAAAATTTGAGGAGAAAGAACTCGTGCTTCAACCCGTAAATGAACCCGAAAAAGAGGAGTTTTTACCCGAAAAAGGAGAAATTGCCGTTGGTAGCTTTGTCCGAATCAAAGGCCAAACGACGGTAGGAGAGGTGTTGGCGTTGAAAGGGAAAGATGCCGAAATTCGGATTGGCGACCTAAAATCAAACGTGAAATTAAACCGTTTGGAAAAGGTGTCAAAGAAGGCGTTTAAAGAAGCTACGGGCGAAAAAAGCGCGGGCATCCGCCTTGGAGGAATTGACATGAACGAGAAAATGCTCAATTTTAGTTTCAACCTTGATATTCGAGGAAAACGGGGTGAAGAAGCGATGATTGAGCTTGATGAACTTATCAATAACGCCATCATGCTGGGCTACGACGAATTACGAATTGTGCACGGAAAAGGTGACGGTATTTTGAGGCAATTGGTTCGTAATTACCTCAAAACATTCAAACAAGTAGGAAAAATGACCGATGAACACCCCGACCGTGGCGGTGCGGGAGTGACGATTGTTCAGATGAAGTAACGGGATGAATACAAAACGTAGAATATTCCTTTTAGTTCAGAAAGTACTTGATATTGGTCGTGAGTTTGGTAAAGATTCTACCAATGCCTTAGCCGTGATTTTAAGTCATGAGTTAGCACACTTCTATCGGAAACCGCCAATACATAGTTACAATTGGGTGAGTATCGATTGCTTAATCGGCCAACTCCCTCCATTTCCGAAAAGCCAGTTGTACGCGTCAACCTGCGTGACTACGATTTTAAGAAAGCAGGGCACCATGAGGCCGATGCCAAAGCACTCGAAAGCTTATTTAACCAGATTATGTTTATTCTAGTTTTCTCTATGTGTTTTAAAAAGAATACTACCGAATCCTTTATTTATTCGTACATCCCCTGAAAACCAAAAATTGAATTTTGATTTTTCATAAAAAATAAGCGAAGCAAGCGTTGAAATTAAATTTTTATAGAGAATGAAGCCAATTCAATCTAGTTGAGTATAGACC
>JACCEC012580605.1_pt1 | contig 48755 bp, 41 predicted proteins | sample 7450121 | NCBI WGS metagenome assembly JACCEC01 (sample SAMN15323455, study PRJNA562643) | freshwater metagenome | isolation source: river surface water | place: USA:Blue River Watershed | collected 2017-08-18 | reverse complement strand
TCTTCAGGTAACAAAGGTCTACCATCAACTACGATTTTGTAATCTTCTGTAACTAATGGTAAAATGTTCTCTATAAAGTTGTTACACCATATATCAGAACCTCCTACTATGTTTTTACCATAACCGGTTGTAATGAATACTATCATAGTTCAACATTAATCATATAACCATTTTCTAATTTATCAATTGATTTTAGAGTATATTTTGTTTGTAATATACCATCCAATTTGTAATCAATTTTCTCTTGCTGCATCTCTAAAACAAATCTTCTTTCATTTTTTGCAGTAGTTTCTCCCTTTGCCCAACCCTTACCATTGAATCCTTCATTTATATGAGGCAAACATAAAAACTTTCCATTTGAACGATTTGGTAAGCCAGTATCTTTAATATATATATCTTCTTTTGATATTAAAACATCAGTAATTTGACCTTCTAAATTTGAAATTTTATCATATATTTTACCATCTTTTATATTAGAAAAATCATAATTACAAACTAAAAAATCTGTATTATCGATTTCATTTGGAGTTAAACTTTTATTAAAAATTTTTAAATCTGCAATTTTTCCTTTAAAATATTTAGATTCTTCTGGTATTCTTCCCGTATTATGCCCCAAAGAAAATGGAAATTCATTTGTATGTTTTTTTATCCCTCTATCAATATCAATAAAATCTTTATGATTTATATTATCTCTTGAACCAACCAATTTATTGTTTAAATAAAAATATATTGAATTATTTTCAGTATTAACTGATAGTATTATATTACACCAATTATTTTCAAAATAAGTTATTGAATTAAAATATTGCCCATTTTTTATATCATCTGTATTTAATGAAAATAATATAGACCTATTATTTGAAAAGGCAATTATATCAGAAAATTCATCGTTCTTAACAAATATTGGATAATTAACAAATTGTTTATTTTTTGAAGAAATCAATACAGGTTCTGCTTTATCCAATTGTTGTTTAGGCATTGCAGTAACCGATATAGTATAACTACCATTAATTGTTTCTATTAAATTATCTGATATAAATGTAATTAAAGATGTATCACCATTAAAATTTCCAACTAATTTATTCTTTATTATTTCAGTTTTAGCAGAATCTATCAATCCTTCAAAATAACATCTCCAAAATAAATCATCATCTTCCATACCCCAATCCCAATAATTGTTAGAGTAACCATTTACTTTATAAACCTGTTCTTTTGTAAATAATACTGCTCCACCGAAATATTGTTCATATGCAAGTGTGTAATCATATTTTGATAAATTTACTGCAATATGTTTTGGTAAATCTGTTGGATATGAATAATCACATAAATCATCCATAGGTAACATATCAATATCGTGCCAAACTATGTAATCACACCCATCATTAAATGCATGAATTGCTGCTATATTTTTCATAGCACCTCTATTAAATAACTTATCATCAGTTTGGTGTGCAAAATAAAATGAATGTTCTATATTACGTTCTGATAAAAAATTACTTAAATGTGGTATAAACTGATTTAAGTGTTCTTCTCTATTTTTATAAGGAACACATATTCCTAATTTCATAACTAAGTTGCATGATAATATGAATTAACTTTAACTAATACACCACTTTCCGAATAAGATATATAACCGGAATCTTCGAAATAAAAATGTATATGTTTTGGTTGTTTATTTATGTTTTGAATCTCAACATATTCAAATGTTGTAACTTCAGTTGGTCTATCATCAAAAGATAAAAAATATATTTTATCTTCATTCTGAAATTTTCCAAATAAATCAAAAACCCAATAATCTTGTGGGTTTCCATCATTTACTTTTGCTCTAATAATATCTTTTTCAAAAAAATCAATTCCATTCATTTTGTATAGTGAAGGAAATATGTGTTGTAAATTACCACTCATTTCCCAATAATCATAATCAGGAAAATCAATTTGATAAAAGAATTTTATATCATCTGTCTCTTTTAAAGATGATATTTTTTTTAAACCATCCCTAGTTAAAATTGTATTTTGAATATTCATATAATTAATTTTTAACACGTAACACGATAAACACCAGATGTTGCCGTAGAAGAAACACAACCAGTATCAACTCTATACCAAACTACTACAAACCAATAAGGTCCATCAAATGTGTATGTAACATCACCAGAACCGTTTGCAATAAATGAATAAGAACCAACTGAACCTTGTGAGTTTGTTGAATATATTGTCCAATAAGAAACTGGCGAACTAAAAGATAATATTGCTTGGCAAGTTCCAATTGAAACGGTTAATGCCGAATTCGCAGGAGTTCCAGGATTGTAATAAGTATTTGAACTTGTTGTAGTTAATACAGTAGCTCCATTTAATAATCTTGCTCTTAAATACACAGTTGAACCTGCACCTACACCACTAACAGTTGTTGCAAAATTTGTATTACTTGTTACACCAGTTGTCCATTCTTGCGCAGTAGACCAAGTACTATTATCATTACTTGTTTGTATTTGAACTTTATTTGCAGTTTGAACTGTACCCGTTCTATATGTAACCGTAAAACTAGAACAAGCAGATGATATTGAATAATATGCTATTTCATTTACGGCTGCATTTGTTTTAAATCTAAAATAATATTTCTTTTGTCCGTAAGTATCCGAACTACTTTTTTGACCAGTTACAGTTATCAACCCATCATTTCCATAATCGGGCGCAGTAAATGCAACTACTATTAATCCCAATGCTTCAGTTGTTGGTGTTGAACTTGATGAATTTTTAACGGCAGATACGGATGAACCAGGTTGACCTCTCCATACGCTATTTGACCAAATTCTACTAATATACGTTGTTCCACCCAAACTATTAGTAACATTCATATATGCACCAGGGAATGATGCATCGTTACTATCTCCCAAACTGTTTACTGTATAAAAATAACTTTCATATGAAGCATTTGCAGTTAAAACCGTACCCGCACCTGCTCCTGGGTCTGTTTCTGATAATGAAAATGGAGTTCCATTTACCCAAGGACCTGATGCATCTGGATAATAAACTGCTGCAATATTACTTGTAGATGCTAAAGTTAAACTATAATCCCAATCTTCTATAAGTACCGAAGCATTTGATGAATATACCGTATTCCCCCAATCATTATGATAATATCCAACTCTAATATATGCGTATGTATTAAAGTCATAAGGAACTGTTGGATTACCTGTAAATGAAGTCCAACCCGTACTACCATTATTTGAATAATAATATGTTTTTGTTATACCGTCGGCAGTTAAATCTAATGCACCATCAGGTCCTGAAATACTAGGGTCTGAATAAACAATTATTTGTTTACTACCTTTTTGAGATTGATAAATACCGGGTGCTCCCGTAACTGTATCTATTCTTCTACCTCTAATCTCAACGGTTTTTGATGTTGATAATGCACCTTGTCCTTGTGGACTTAAATCGTAATCAGTATTTATAACATTATATTCGTTACCATACCAAGTTACAGAATAAGTATTACCTCTGTCTCTTCCAGAAATCGTTTTAGTTCTTGATGCAGTATATCTACAATAAGTTGATGTAGTTTGAGTTCGTAAATATTGAGCACCATTATAATAACTACTTTCGTTTTGAACGGGTGTAGCCATAGCACTATCATCCAAATATACTAATTGCCATGTCAAATAAGCAGCTTGATATGGAGGACCAGATGTTACATAAGTTGCATCTATACTAAAATTATTTCCTCTAATTCCATATCCACTAACAAATCCACTATTGTTTGATACAGAAAATGTACTCAATTCTCTTGTAACAGTTACATTTGTATTTGATAAAGGATGTGTATAATATCTTGTTACATCTATATCATATCTTAAAGTTATAGCACCGTATGCCGTACCAATAGATGAACCACAGTTTGAACTTTCATATAAATTAACAGTTGAAAATGAAAAACTTGAAGCAGCATCTGAAATAGAAGATTCTGATAAAGTCCTGGTATCGGATGCATTTCCACTTGGGTAATATGATGATAATGTTGCAGATATTCCGGCAAAGTTTCCACTACTTCTAGATACTGTAAATGTAACTGCACCAACTTCTGATAATTTTCCACTACTAGGACTTGCCGATGGTGAATAACCATACGATTGTCCAGGATAACCATACATAGTTACGGTTGTTTCATAATAATCAGATGTTGTATATGTACCACCACTTGCTTTTAATCTATAATACCAAGTTTGATTTGATGTTGGAGCAGTATATGTTAATGCGGTTGTATAAACTCCACTATTTTCATTTGAATACGTTCCACCACTTTCTACTTTTCTTTGAAATGATGTTGAAGAAAATCCAGATGGTATTGAATTACTAAATGTAATTTCAGCAGATGTATATTGTCTAGCATTTGTCCAACTTGCAGTTAAACCAATTGCAGTATAATTTATTTTGTATTGAGTTGTAAATGATTTTGTAATTGTATATCCATTTCCATCAACTACCGTTACAACGTGAGATGCCGTACCATCATTTACGTTTGTTAGCATATTACGAACTCTAATTCTTAATATGTTTGATGATGGTTTGGAAGCACTTGCAGTTACGGTACTACCAGTTGATACCGCAGTAACGGATGTAACAGTAAAGCCCGTATCAGCACTTCCTCCTAATGTTACAGTTCCATCAAAATCTCTATAATCACCAGTTAATAAATCTGTTTGATTTGATAATGTAATGACACCCTTTATAGGAATAGTTACTTCGGATGATTCAGTATATGTTGAATTGTATTCATTAGTTCCATCACTTCTTCTTGCTCTGGTTCTTGCTTGCACAACTTGTGTAGTTGTTGTTTTACCTACTATTGAAACACTTGTAGATGTTGATGTAGAATTTGATGTAATAGAGGTCCAACTTCCGTATGAACCACCACTATCTTTTAAACGATATTCTATATCATATTTTAATGTAGTTGTACTATATGGAGTTCCTAGAGCAGAAGTATTTAATGATATTGAAAATAATTCGGTACTCGGTGTGTAAGTTGTAGATGTGAACGCAGGTGCAACCATTGCAGGAGTTGCAGTTACCGATGTCAAATAATTAATTGTATTATTATATGCAGAATACAATCGTAAATTTGATGTTAAAGCACTTCCTGTTGATGAATAATATACACGAGGGGATAATGATGTGCTTGTTGTTGGATAAACTATATTTACACCACTTGCAGGTGTCCAAAGATAATTTAATCCTAAACTTTCAACATTATAATTTACAGTTCCAGTTACGGTATATTCAACATATGGTTCTGGAGTAGTATTTAAACTATAAGTAACCGTAATTGGTCTTCTCATAGTTGGCTGACCATTTGATGTACCTACACTTGCACTATCGGGTGGTGTATATGAATCTTTGACGGATAATGTAATAGGAACATCCGTAATAGTTGTTGCATTATTAAATGACATAGATGGAGATGATACATATCCACTACCTGTCCAACTATATGTATATGGAGCAAGTCCACCACCTACAATTGCTCTAAATATTACCGAACCAGTATCATATCTATAATTACCAGCTGCACCGGAATAACTAAATGAAGATGTTTGTTGAACATCTATTATTCTTAAATTTAACGGCCAAATTAACACAGTTTCGGTATCAAAAACACTTTTTGTATTTTCTACAACATCAACAAGTAATTTTATTGTATTTATTTCACCTGGTATTAAATAAGTATATGCATTATCATCGTAAGTACGAGATTGACCACTTACATTTGCACTATGAAAATATTGAGTACCTGTGTATGTATCATTTATATACAATTTTACATTATAAGTTTCAGTTGGTAAAATACCAGTTACTGTATATGTAAATTGAATTCTATAACCACTATATTGACTTGTATTATCTGGACTTGTTAAACTATCTATTGTTATAGTTGGGATTTTTCCATCAAATTCATAAAATTGATATTGGTCCCCAAAAGGACGAGGAGATGTTCCCGTAATAGAACCAACTGTATCGGGTAAATGTCTATAAACACCTTGGTCAATATTACCAGTTAGATATGTATATGCCATATCCGAACCACTAATAGTAACAGAACCATCTATTGCTTTACCGGCACTTATTCCTAATGTACTTAATTTAATATCAACCGGCATTGTTTATATCCTTTTTAATGGAATCTAATTCTTTTCTTAAATTTTGAATTTCTTTAACCATAATGGGAATTAATTCCGTATAGTTTATAGTTAAATATTCTCCCATCATTTTTGTTCTCGTTAAATGTGGATATATTTTTTCAACATCTTGTGCTATAAATCCATAATGTAAATTTTTATCTTTATCTTCTTTCCAATTATATTCAACTGCATTCAAATCATATAATTTCTGAATATCATCGTTTCCAATTTCTTCAATATTTTCCTTTAATCTTTTATCAGAAGATAATGCAGTAGAATAACCTGCAATATCACCACTAACATGTAACTCGCCATAATGTGAAAATTTACCCGCAGATTTAATATTTGCGTTTGAATAAGTTGGAGATTCTATGTCTTCTACTTTAAAGAAATTACCAGTACCATCTGTTGATGAATTGAATAATGCCTGAAACCCACGTTCTGTTATTTCAACCTGTTTTGTTAATCCATTTGCAGTTAATGAAATACCTTTAACCGAATATGTAACAGATGTTGGTGAATATCTATTTTGAGTTCGTTGTGATGCAAATACTGCAATACCACCTGGAATAGTTGTTCCGTTATAATCAAATGAATTATATTGTCCCACTTTCCATCTAACTACATCATAATATGTTCCTAATGTATTTGTTTTTGATAAAGTAAATGGAATGTTTGCATTACCTGCACTAAGAGCACTTATATTAAATGTTACTTCTGCAAGTTCTTCAGATGTATCTTCGGTTGTTGGTGAAAAAATTGATGTATTAGAACCATATTGAACTCCATTATAATTTGCTCTTGCACTAACTGATACTGCTCCATCTGTTGTTGATTTTGCAGTTATAATATCTAAATATAAACCTTCCATATCATATAAAGAACTATATGATGTACTATTTGTTGAATTATATAAAGATATAAAAGCACTTTCTCCGGTAGAATCACCTATCCAACCATTTGTTCTACTTGTTATATTTAAATCAGTTCCACCGTATGCATTTAAAAACATACCTGCCATATACTGAGCGGTGAAATTTGATAAACTAGATGCGTATGTTGCGTTTGTTGATATTGATTGGTATGCTACATCTATTTTAAATTTAATAATACCAACTATATTATAAGTAGCATCTGCGGTCAAAGTAGTATCCATCGCAGTATTTGATGTAGTAAGTGTTGCAGTTGTAGATGAATTTCTTAAATATACGGTACTCGCATTTGTTACATCTACATAACTACCTTGTGCAGTTGTTGCGTTTATTGATTCAAGTGATACACCAACTCCTGTCAATTCCCCTGGATGTATTTTTACCTGATTTCCGGCAAATGTTGATGTAGTTGCACCTCTTACTTGTATATAACTATCGGAACCAGATGCGTACAATTTTACAGTACCATTATACAATTCATTACTACCAATTGTCCATCCACCAATAGTTCCTTGACCTGCATTTATACTACCAGATATTATTGCACTTTGTGCATATAAATCTCCGTTTGTACTAACTCTAAATGGTGCGCCTGCAAAACTACTTGAACCAGCATGAATACCATTTAAACTTAAAGTTGCAGATAAACTACCACTTTCAGCACCTGCTACAATTTTGTTTGAGTTACCATCCAATACTAAACCAACAGATGGAGAACCAACTCTTAATTTTGAACTTTGAATTGTAAATCCACCAATTGAACCACTGCTTGCTAATAATTCTGTTGCATTTAATCTACCACCAATATCAATTATATTAGTTGCTCCTGAATCGTATTTAAAATAATTACTACCACTTACAAAACTTACTCTTGAATTTGAAGAACTTCTTCCTAAAAATATACCATTGTTTCCATATCCTTGAGTTGCTTGTCCTACTGAAATATATGGATTAGTTGTTCCACCAGCTAATGTTATATTTGCTGCACTACCTTGTGAGTTTGTACCAACATTTAAAGTATTCTTTACATAAGATTCATCAAATATTGCAATCTTTGCTGCTACAAAAAAATCTTGTGTTCCCAAATATTGCCAATACGCATTATCAGTTCCATCGGTTGGAGATTGGTTTGTACTTTCTTGTAAGGTTGCATAATATTTTGTAGAACCTCCAGAATTTTGATAAACTGCATCTCTTCTTGATGAACCAGCAACAGTTGTATAATAATAAGTTGTTCCAGATTCCCATTCACCTCTTAAAACAACACCAGGACCAGTTGCCCCTGCTGCACCATTTGAACCTGTTATACCTACATTTACTTTTGTTGCACTTACTAAAACACTACTACTTCCCGCAGTTCCTTCACTATCTCTATAATAGACAATTACGGATGCAGATGCTTCACTTTTAGTTCTATCAATTACCGCCGAACTCATTGTTAAAGTTCCAACCGTTGGTGTATAAGTTGGACCGGTTGTAAATCCACCAGATGTAATTGACATTGATACAAATCTAGAAGTGTTACCCTCTAATGCCGTAAAATTAACATCTTTTAAACTACCAGATTGAGAACCGGTTGCATTACCTAATACAGATTGATTTAATGGATTTGCGGATACTAATACCGATGGTGATGATGCTTTTGCCTTTGAATAAGTTGCAACTTTTTGAAAAGATGAACCACTATTTCTACCATCAAAATATGTTACATTTATTGTTAAACTACCACTATCAACAGATAGAGCAGATATAGAATAATCAACTCCATTAAAACCAGTTGTTTGTGTTAATCCCACACTTGCAGTAAAGGATGCGGTATATCGGTTAGTTCCACTACTTGCATATGAAATAGAATCTCCACCAACTTTTACGGATATTGAACCACTACTTGCCGCAAACCCGGCCGGAACTGTTCCGTTTGAATACGCTGGAAATGATGTATTTTCATTTGAAATACTAACACCAATTTGAGATTCAACGATTACAGGACTTATAGTAATTCTATCGTTATATGTAGTTCCGTTTAAATCTTGTGTTGTAAAAGTATAGGTAGTTGAACCAGATGTAAAATGATAATCACTTCCTGATATAAAATACGATTGAACTCCCGTTGTATCGTTATTAGAACCACTTTGTAATGGTGGGTTACCACTACCACTAGTGATTGAAATTGAACTCGATGTACTTCCTAAATTGTTTCTTTTTGCAAGAATATTTATCACTTGTCCACTTGGAAAAGATGATAAATCTGTCATTTTGTAAAAGAATTGATTTGCGTTTGAAGTTACATTTAAATTTTTACTATTCTCACCTTTTAATGCACCATCTACATTAACCGATGATGTAAAATCTGCTGCGTAAAAAGTGTATATTGCACCATGGTCTGTTGTAGATGGTGTATTATACGACCAACTTGATGCGTTATCAATTGTAGAACCCGCATATAACCTATAAACTCTAACTAAATTACTACTTTCAGAATATGTGTTTATAAGAGTTAATGGTGGAGTTGTTACAGATGAAGATTCTACCAAATAAGTACCAGCAACATTTGTAGATACTTTTATATCAATATAATCATTATCTATTGCAGGTTTATTTAAATCATCGGGGTCAAATATAAATGTATTTTTACTTGCAATTGCATTTAATGCTTTAGCATCTTCACCATTTGCACCAGTCGAACCCTGGTCTATTCTATAAATAAATGCAGTATCTTTTACATCTTCGCATGATGCGGTATATGTAATTCTAGAAACTTTTATACTACCAACCGAACCTGTAAAATTATCAACCGTTAAAGTTGCAGATGTTTCTGTTATGTTTGTTAAAAATCCAGGATAATTGCTACCCACATAGGAAGATGGATTTATATAATCACCATTATCATCAAATGCAGAAGATGCAAATGTAACTGAACCCGTTAAACCTACTTTTGCTATTTCAAAATTTATAGATGTTGCACCAATTGCTTCACCTGAACCAGAAAATGTTAAAAAATTACCATCTGGTATAAATGATAAAGTTTTTGTTACTGCCGTATCATTACCACCTGCAAATGTAAATTCCTTATTAACAGTTACAGGAACATAATTATTATTTATATCGTAGAATTCAAATTTAAAATCAAATGTATCATTATTTACTTTTGTAGGAACTGCTACATTTAATGTTAATTCGTTTGGTGAAAAATTTGTTTCTTGAGATGCTCTTAAACTCAAATTGGATAAATACCAATCTCCTTGATAAACTGCAAATACAATTGTACCAGTAGATGTATCATCCGATTTAAAATTTATTTGTTGTCTATCAAATACTCTACCATCTATACCGGCTTCTAATTCTCCCAAAAGTTTACCCAAAGGTAAATCACTATCGGTATTTAAAAATGCAGAACCACTACCATATATTTGTATCTTACCATTTGCAAATGATGAAGATAATAATGTTGTTGAAAAATCTAATTGATATTCTGTATTTTTTATAAAATCAATTGAAGATGAATAATAGAATATTCTTTGAGGATACGCCGTAGTATTTTCAGTTGAATCATCTACCAATCTAACAGATGATGCCAATACGGTATTATTTAATGGAGTGTTATAAAATATATTTACATCATAATTTTTATATTTCCAAAAATCATTAATTAATTTTTGATTTCCAAATTGACCAGTTCTAACACTAACACTTCCACTATAAACATCTGTTAATAATATTTCATTGGATTCTAATTGTATATCTTCTAATAATGTGTAATTACCAATATCTGCTTTTCTACTTGCAAATATTTTTAAACGATTTACATCACCACTAAATGTTTCTAAATCCGTTAATTTAATTTTTGCAAAAGAAGAACTTACGGATGAATCTTGTAGTGTGATACTATTATTATACGGTAATGTAAAACTTCCAGATGTAAAATCCTTTACTGTTTGAGTTGGTGCATTTGTTGCAGATGATGTTTCGTAATAAGGTAATGTTGCTAATATTTTTTTAGAATTTACAACATCTTTTACAACCGTTGAATATGATTGATTTAATCCATTAACCGTAATAGTTTCACCTTCCATTGAAGAAGAAAAAACACTTGCAGTTGCTCTTAATTCATAAATCGTATCACCATTAAAATTTCTAAAATTAGAACCAGAAGATGGATTTATAGAAATACCATCGATACTACCACTTATAGTAACTCTATTTACAGTTCTATTATATATTGGTAATATAGTTTCTTCAATTGCAACTTTTGGTCTTCTATAAAAACGAATTTTAGTTGTATTAGCAACAAACGGATTTACATTTATTTGCTTTTGCCACCTTACATTATATGTACCTTCCCAATTTGAAGGTATTGGAACTTTAACACCATTTGAATTATATTCTTTTAGTTCACCTAATATTGTAATTGTACAAGGACCAAACGCGGTATCTGGATAAACATATACTGAAATTACTTTTGATGTACCCTCATAGTATTCAGGAATACCCTCACCTGGTTCATTATATATAATATCTCCCTTTGAATCTTTAATTTGTATTTTAATAAGACTATCCGCAACCAATTCTTCCGAACCTTGAATAAGAAATGCGTTTTTACCACCAGTAAATGTATCGGGAAGTTCTGTTATTTTAAAATACTCACTAAATGGTGCAGTATCGTTAATAAAAACATTATATTTTTCTATACTCTCATCAAATAGAGTTTTCTTTAGTAATGCCATTGTAAATTAAGATTCTTTTATCATAAATATCCCAAAAAATTAAAGTATGATATTTATATTTAGAAAACTAATAATTACTAAAGAAAACTAAAGTTATGAAATACGCAATGTTGCAAATAAAAAAAGAAACCCACGAACTTCTCAAAGATTATTGTGAAGAACATGGGTTTAAAATGGGTAGTTTGGTTGAAAACCTAATTAAAAAACATATTGGTGTCCATAAACCATCTGTTAATGTTTTAAAGGTGGATAAGATTAGAAATTAATCTTAGAGAAACCATCTATCTTTTTAATTTCAATAAGTCCATCCACAATATCTCTCATTTGTTCTAAGTGAGAAATTACCCAAATAAAATCGAATTGAGTTTTAAGATATTGCATCATCATAAATAGGGATGATAAGTTATCGGAATCCAATGTTCCAAATCCTTCATCGATTACTAAAAAGTTTGGACGGGGTAAGTTGCATATGTTAATAAGAGCAACTCTTATTGCTAACCCACTAACAAACTTTTCCATACCACTACACATTTCCAATGGCCATTCTTGGTCATCATAAACGATTTTGGCGTTAATAGATTTACCATCCATTTCCATTACACAACCAAAATCAACTACTTGTGCAAGAATATTATTTACTTCATTTTCAATAACAGGCAATGCTTTTGAAATCAATTCATAAGGTATTCCATCTCTCTTTACAGAATCCAAATAATAGGTGTATAAACGATTCTTTTCCTCTAAGTCCTTAACTTCATTCATCCTCTTCTTTATCCCCTCTACAAACGAAGATATGGAAGAAATAGAACCATTCACACTACTAATTTGTTTGTTGATTTGAACAATTTCCGTTTCTATTTCTTTTTTAGTTTTTTGTAAACCATTTATCACAGTTTCAATTTGAGTATTGCGTTTAATAGTTTGCTCATTTTCATAATATTTACGAATGTTTTCTTCAACTACTTCTAATTGGTGTTGTGCCAATTGTATTTTAGTTGTTAAACCATTTAGTTCTGCTTTCTCCGTTTCGATTGCAGAATAACCCCTATGGTATTTAGTGCTTAATTCTAAAAATTCTTTAAATTGTTCTTTGGATGGTTCAAATAAATTAATTATATTTAGATAACCACTCAAATCATCTAAACTATAATCCAAACTATCTTCTAATACCTCCAACTCTTCTTTTGCTTTCAATGCATCTTTTACGAAAACATTATCACAACAGAACTTACAATTAGGGTCATATTCATGATTATCTAAATGAGCAATTTTATCTTTGGCAGATTGTATCTGTTGTCTCAACAATTGTTGTTTAGTATCTGCTTGATTATAATCTACTTCTGCTTGAAGATAATTATGATGTGCTTCTTCAACAGGAATAGATACGTCTTCTGAAATATAGAATTCTTTTTTATCTTCCATTGATTTCGATACATCTGCAATCAATTTTGTATTTGTAGTGATTGCAGTTTGTTTTGTTTCAAACGAAGCAGTATAACCGTTTAATGTAGATTCTAATTTAGTTTTAGATTGGGTTAATTCATTTATATTTACATTACCATCAATCGGTACTAATTCTTTTGTTAAAGATAATATTTTATCCGATAAATCACTTACATCAAATAATTTATTTTCTAAATCTTTTTCTAAATTTTTTAATTCAGCATTTTTATCAATAAATTCAATTCTTTTTTCAGCCAATTCGGATGTGAAATCTGTTTTCTTAAAGTTTTTAATTAAAATAGAAACTTCTTTAATATCTTCAGTTGCAATATCATACAATTTATCAAAGATATTAATTCCCATAAATTGTGCTAATAAATCCTTCCTTTCTGATTGAGATTTATCAATAAATAAAGCATTATTACCTTGTAAAGATAATGCAGTTAAAATAAAATCTTCATATTTTCCTACATATTGTTCAATGATATTATTTGTATCTCTTCTTTCCGTTCCGTTTAAGATTGTATTTAACCCACCTTCTTCTTTCCAAAATTGAACATCAACTTTAACATTCTTTCCTTTGTTAATTGTTTTGGCAGTTCTTTCAATGTGATAATCTATGCCATCAATTTGAAAATGTAAGTGGCAAACAAAATCTGTTTTACGATTATTTAGAATATTAGATGCTTTGAATGCTCTACTACATTTATCGTATAAACAAAAAGATATTGCATCAAATAAAGAAGATTTACCAGCTGCATTTGGTGCAAATAATCCCATTAATCCACCAACTTTGGTAAAATCAATTTTATTGTTTTCTCCATAACTAAACATATTTGAAAACTCAAACTTAACCGGTTTCCAATGAATATTTCTTTGAATATCATCGTGAGTAATTCTACTATTAATATCTCTGTTAATTACTTCTAACCCATCCAAATCTTCTTTGGTAACAAACGGCATCATCCTACTAATGTAATCGTTTATAAGGGAATTCTGATAATTAACATCCGTAATATCTTCAAAATCTAATTTGTTATTTCTATTACCAGTTTTTGATTTAGAAAGAGAATCGGTTCTGATAATCGTAAAGTCATCTACACCATATAATTGTTTTATTTCAGCAATTACTTTCTTTGTATCAGCAGTATCGGTATTTGATAAACGAACTCTTAAACGAGGATTCTTTGGCATATTAGAAACATTTGGAACATTTCCATTATCAATATCCATTGTATAATAACCATAATCATTATTAATATCAATTTCTTCATAATTCATTGTATCCAAATCCCAAACAAGCAACCCATGCTTATCCAATGTTTCTCCAAAATTTTGTTGAATCAAAGAACCTGCATATGCAATTGTACATCCTTTTGGGGATTTGATAATTTGTCGTTTATGAATATCTCCTAATAATGCTAAATCATAACCATCAAACATATCGGGTGTAAAGTGTCGAGATGAAACTACATATCCAATATCCGTTTGTGATGTATCCAATGGTCCGTGAAAAAGTGCAATCTTTTTATTACCAAAAAGTTTATTAGCAGGAATCCAATTTTCTCTTTTATCAAAAATAGAAAATACTGAAAAATCTACTCCACCAATAGAGTAAACTTGTGTATCTCTTAAATATGTAAAGTTTGGTAGATTTAATGCCTCTACAATTGGAGTAAGAACATCCAATCTGTCGGAGTTATTCATATTACAATCGTGATTACCCGTAATAAGAATTGTTTCACATAATTTAGAACATTCAGTAAACAACCAACTAATCTCTCTAACTAATTCAGGAGATAATTCTAATTTAGCGTGAGCAATATCTCCTGCTAAATAAATGATTGAATCTTCTGTTCCTCTTTTACGAATTTCATCAAACATCTTTTCAAATACCTGACGATACTCATTGTGTCTTTTCACATTACGGATATGTACATCGGCAATGTGATAGATTTTCTTTAAACTCATAAACTATTAATTTTTGTTAATAACAACTCCTCTATTCCAAACTCTTTTGTAGAATTTAATTCTTCGTAAAACTTATTATACCCCATATCGGCAGCATCTTTATCTTTTAGATTCATAAACTTAACATTTATTCCTTGTTTTCTAAAATATTCAGATGCTTTCAATGCTTCCGTTTTAGCATCATTATCTAATGAAATAACAATATCACTAACCCCATTCATAAATATTTTCTCAACTAATGTTTTAGATGGAAATTTACCTAAAAGGGGAATTGCATTTCTTCTGATTGTAATTGCGTCAAATACGCCCTCACATAAAATAATAGGTTCATTCCAATTGATTTGAGAATCAAAACAAATTACATTTTTACTGATTGGTGGATTTTTATATTTCATTTTCTCATCCACATAATAAGAACGAGAAACAAAGTAATTCAACGAACCATCACAATTGTAAGATGGAATAATTACTCTTCTTGCATACAACCCCTCAGAACAATATCCAATACCATACTTTACAATTTGTTTTTCTGTTATACCTCTTTGAGTAAGGTAATTCATTGCCTGTTTGTACTCTGGATTGAATCCTTTTGGTTGTTCTGCTAACGAAATAAACTCTTTTGGTAATGATATGAATATCTTTGTATCACCATCATCGTTTTGTGGGTTATAGTGTGAATCACCATATATCTCCCTAATAACTGCAATAGTTTTTCTATCAACATCTAATCGTTTTAATAGAGATGTTAATTTTTTACCACCACTATTACACGTCCAACAATGCCAATTTTGTGTTTCGGTATTAACTTGGAGTTTTTGTTTATGGTGATGGCAAAAAGGACAGTAGAATGCCAATTCGTTTCCCCTTAAAACGGAAAAACTCCCTAACACATTAGATAGTGTTGTAGTTATTTTTGTCTTATCTGTATTATTCAGCATGATACAAATATACAACAAATATTTCAAATTTCCAAATTAATTAAACCATTCTTCTGGAATAAATTTATCTGCGTATATAAACCCATTCTTATCACACCAATCTGCATAAGATGTTTTTGAGTTTTTTGATATTTTGTTTTTGGATGATGTGAATACAAACCTAATATCCAATTCGGGATGTTGTTCTTTTATCAATAGATGCTTTTTCCTATCAGCAGGAACAAATCTACCTTTTGTTTCTACGAATATTCCGTTTGGTAATTTAAAATCAGGATTGTATGTATGTTTTGACGCAGGTACAACATATGGAATCTTTTCTGATTCATATTGTACCGGAATACCTTTACTATCTATTTGGATTGATATTGATTCTTCCAAGCCTGATTTAAAACCATGCTTTCGTGCTACCCAACCTTTTTTAGTTGGTTTTTTTGATGTAACCTTTTTAGCCATTATTATTTGAAAGTATCAGAATACTTTTTTTCACTTATTGCACCACCTCTAGCAGTTTTAAATTTTTCAGCAGTTAAAACTTGGTCATCTGCTTTTTTCAAATCATTTGTAGTATATGGTGTTTTTGCATTAACACCTGCATCAAATCCAATCTTATCAACACCTAATGCTGATTGTTGTGCTTTGTATAATTCTTCTATTGTTGGCATAGTTTGTATTGTTTATAATAAATATAGATTATGTATCAAAACGGACAATAAAGTTTACAGGAATATCTGGTTCCGATTTAATTGGTTGTGGTAATTTAGCAACTGCTACTAAATCACAATTATCATCATATAAACCAATTGTTGTTATAAATGGTGCAAGGAATGAGCCAGTTGAATCTACCGAACCACTTAAATCGTAATGTTCAAACCCAGCAAAATGAGTAGATGGGCTAACTGATGATGTAAATCTATAATCCAATGTATCACCATTTTCTAATGTAGATTTCTTTTTAATGTATTTAACACCTGGATTTGTTACAGTTGTAATAACTTTACCAGATGTATCCGTAAGAACTTCTGTTTCTTTTCCTACATTTATAATTGCAGATGGGTTGGTTGATACGTTGAATTCACTTTCATTTACAATTAGTAAATATTCATTTTCGTATATAGTTTCTGTTGATTTAAAATACAAATCAAAACTTGAGGTAAATGCAGTATTTACAGAACCATTTTTAGTATATACAACTAAACCATCATTATAAAATATATCACCGTATATTATAGAACTACTTACTAAACTCCCGGAACCGTTATCAGTATATACGGTATTTGTTGAATTATCCGTTAATGTTAAACTTCCTTTTTTAATTCCTTCACCAAATATAATTTGAGGTATTGATAATACCTTTGCCGAATTACCTATATATCTTTCTCCACTTACTGATTGGGGTTGATTTGATTTTGTCCCACTTCTATAAAATGGATTATCTACATTTGTATAAAATTTAGATTTAATACTCCCGTAAATAGAATGTGGATAATATGTTACATCATCTCCATTTGGATTTACAATAGTTGCAGTTGGAAAATCATTTACAATATTACCAAAACTAGCACTATAAATATAAATAGATGAAGATGGAGCAGATACTTCATCAAAACTCCACTCCTTATAAGCCTTGAATGGTCTTATACTAATATCCGATTTAGGTATTCTTTTTAACATATCGTATATAAATATCGTATAAACTAAAAACCCACCAAAAGGTGGGTTAGTAGTCTATAAGTTACTCTCAATTAAAAATCTAATTTAACTTTAATTGCTACTTCTTTATCAAATGATTTTTCAATTGGTTTAGAAGTTTTTGCTACTGCTAATAATTCGTTAGCATCATCGTATAAACCTACGGTTGTAATATAAACTCGTGGGTCTCTTTCAAATGTTGCTTGTGCAAATTCCCCAACTGAACCAGTTACAAATGTTGGATTATTTGAGAAGTTAAATTCTCTATTATTTGCTCTTACGAAATAATGAGATGTGGAAACATTTTCTGTTCTACGAACTTGGAAATCCGAACCACTATCTAAACAATTTAGTAATGCAACACCCCCTAAAACATTCCCTCTGTTAATATGATAAATATCAGCTACTGATGATGTTGCTGCTGCCAATTTAATATCAACTTTTGATGCTAATGCCGCAGGATTCAACAATATAACACCCATATCAGGATAGAATAATCCATACCCTTGTCCGTTTACAGGAGAAGAATAGTTTTCAATTGATGCAGTTAATGCAGAACCAATATTTAATGAACCACTAACTAAGTTATAAACTCTTCCCGCAGTTGTTACATTTTCGTCAGTTCCACCGCTATCATCGATTAAGTTGATACTACTTGTTCCTGTTAATGTAATTGATATGTTACCCGGGTCTAATCTTTCTTTGTATCTTGCTCTGTTGATATTGATTACATAGAATGATGTTAAATCATGTCCACCAGCAGTAGAACCACTATATACACTAAAATAATTATCACCAGAATCTAATAAAATATTACGATATTGGTTATAAGTTGCTTTTGTAGGTAAAGTTGATGAATCATCTTGTGTTAAAGTTGGTGCACCATATCCATTATAGTCACCATATGCAATTGAGAATTGAACCTCTGCAGATGTAGATGATGTTTCTGTATTGTACACATCTATGTAATACTTACCACTTGCCCCTGCAATTTGTGCAGATGAGGTATATGATGCACTAACTGCAAATGAACCCGTATCTCCACTCCATATTCCGGAAGTTACAATTTCAGTTCTATTCGTTACTTTATCAATTGCTCCGAATTTTTTATAAATACCATTTGTAATAGTAGTTATATCAGAACTAATTTGTTCGCCAGTTCCTAAATATTGATTTACAATTCTAACTAATTCGTTAGAATCTACGGGAGTTCCTGCGGTGTTAGCAGCACCTGCCAAATATTGTGATATTTGACTTGCTAAAAGTGCTCCTCTATTGTCTCTAATTATTGCCATTTTTCTTTATTATTGAACGTATGTTACGGTTACTGGAATCGTTTGTGAACCCCCTGTCTCATTACCATATACTGTAATAGTAGTTCTAATGGTAGATGTTAAAGATGGATTTGGTATAAATTTAAATGTTAATCCTTTTGATACTGATGCAGTTGCAGATACATCATCACCGATAAAGATAGGTACTGAACCTACTTCTGATGTTACACCTGAACCAATAATATCACCTGCATTTTTGTTAGATAATACAATAGTGTATCCTAAACTTCTGTTTCCTGCCGGAGATGTTGTTGGAGATAAAGCAACTTCTCCACTTTTTTGATTAACTGAAATATTTGGAACACCAAATTCAACAACTGGAATTCTAGTTGTATTTTTTGGTAAAGTTACCAATTTGTATTTCATTACCTGTGTTTCATCAGGATTTGCTTCTAATACAGGCATATTTTTAATTGCCGCATCGTAGTAAGCTGAACCAAGTGGGTGAGCTGGTTCGTATAATGAATAATCAATCTCATCATCTGCTAATGCAAATTGAGTGATGTTTAAACCCTGTCCCGCTGCTAACTTTTCTCTACCCTTTTTAGTAAGAATAGCATCTACTGTTAATTCGGTATTACTTAAATATCCCATAGTATTAATGTATTATCTTTTGATATAAATATAGTTTTTTTTTAAAATTATTACTCAACTTCCAAAATTGGTTCACTTGCATCTCTACCTGCCTTATTTACCTTTAATGTATTAGGGTTAGTTGAGAATACTTCAATTGGAGATGTTCCATCTAAAGTAGTTGCGGCCGTATTTTTTGAACCTCTAAAGAAAGAATTTTCCAATCCTCTTGTCAAATCAGATGTATTTCTAAAGTGTGTTTTTAAATACCCATTAACTGGAGTTACTTCTACAATACTACCCGTACCTGGATTTATTACTTTTGAATCTGCAAATGGTTGAACATTTAAAGATGTTTCATAATAAATAGAAGATGTTAATTCAGTTCCACCACGAGGGTCTCCAACTCCATTTATAGTTGTTTTAAATTTAACAATATCTCTTACTTTTTGTTCTTTAATTAAATCAACTTTAACTCTTTCTTTTACTCTTCTTCCGTTTTTATCAAAATATGTTCTAATTGCATGTCCATTTTGTGCATACAATCCAAATCCAATATTTTCATAATCAGTTTGTCCAACTACAATATTACTACTAATAATATCAATTTCAGTAAGTATTGTAGGGTCTGCTAATCCGGCATCTATTGTAACATCTCTTTGATATGATTCTGCTTCAACTAAAGATGCTTCGATAGTTTGAATTTTAGAATCATATTGATAATTATCCGCAATTAAATTTTCACTTAAATTTGCATCAACAATAGAATCATATTGGTTATTTTCAGCAACTAATAAATATTGAGAATTTGCATCTAATGTTACTTCATTTTGAAAATTTTCTGAACTCAATATAGTTGAATCATCATAGTGTATTACAGATTCATGTTGAGTATTTTCACCGGTAGGTTTCTTTTGTGCAACTCTACTTCTTTCTAAAATATGTGGTTCAATTAAAAGACCCGTTGAAGCCTTAGCTCTTGCAGGTAACATATTTTTAATATCCTCAAACATAGATTTCTCATATAACTTAATTAAGTTAATATAAGCATATATGTCTATATTGTTAAATCTTTTAAAGTAATATTTTCTTAAACCATCTAACTCATTATAGTTGGATTTATATCTACTTGATGGGTCACCTATATAATTATCTAAATTAAGACCACCAAATGATTTGGCAATATCAATATTTAATTCCTTTGTAGGAGAGAAAAATAAACCAACTCTATTAGAATCAACAGGAGATTGGTCAAATGATTTTTTAGTTGCTCTACTATTTACCGATAAATCATTTATTAAAGTTTGTTCTTCAAAACGAACTTTATTTGTTGAATATCTCGACGAACCAACATCTGGCATATCTAATACAATAGTTCTATCTATTGCTTCAAATTGATAAGGATACGTTGTATTGGTTGTAAATCCACTTGCCGTTGCAAATAATAATGGTGTTACATTTTCCGAATATAAAGATGCTGATAAAGATGGTCTATTTTCATAATCGTTTCTTGTCAAACTTCCACTAAAATAAACATTAGTATCAACATTCATTAATGATGATGTTTGTGCTAAATTTTTTGGATATTCAAAATCTAAACGGAAATATAAATCATCAGTAGAAGCAGAAACGTGATTACCATTAACCATTTCTGGAAATGAAACGTGTTGGTAAAATATATTTTTATCTAAAGGAGTATTCCATAAACGGAATTCATCTATACTTCCACTAAAGTTATTTCCTAATGATATTCTTGTTCCATTATTCCAATTACTTTGTGCAGATGCTACACTTTTACTAACGGATTGTTCAAATATACTTCTATCTTTATCTGCTTGTCTAACATTTAATTCTAAACTATGTGATACACTACCACTTCTACTAACAGATATTCCAAAGAAATTTCCATTAAATATAGGTAATAGTGATGATGTTATTGCATTTGAACCTGAATAGTTAAATGAAACTACACCATATTTTGAATTAGATGAACCACTTATTGATACATTCCAACCACTACCCGATATAATAGATGAACTTTGTGCCGTATTTGCTTTAACGAAAAATTCAACAGTATCTGGCTTTCTACTTCTATCGGTATTTTGCCAATCCATTTCTATTTTGGAACCAGATACAAATGTTAAAGCAGTTGTAATATTATCTATTATAAGTTTTGCTTTATTTTCTGGTGTTACTTCAGGTCCTCCAAATTCTAAAATTGAAAGATTAGATGATGGAATTCCATAACAAGCCATTAAAGCATAAATGCCTTTTCTTGTACCTTTATGTTTTAACAAATATGGTAAATTATTTATAATTCTTCTCCATATTTCATTATTTCTTGCTTTAAATGGATTTGAATGAACTTCTGTACCATTTGAATCTAATCCAAATGCGTAATTCCAAAGTTTAGCATCTACACCAATTGATTTAGCATCCCAACCAAATGATTTTAATCCTTCAAATAATAATTTATCAGAAATACCATTTTTAGATTTATAACCTAAACCTCTATTCTTTTCAATTGCTTTTGTGTGGAAATAAATATTATCAAAATGATGTCCAATCATTGAAAAGAATAATAATAAACTTTCGTTTTCACCATTATTTACAATGTATTGTGGAATATTATTTTGAACCCAATTTGGATTTTGTACATCAAAATATTCAGCTAATGATATAATATTATCATACCAATCTGAAACTGTTGTTGTAGTGCTTAATAACTTATCAGTTCCATCATAAGGCCAACTTAAAGATGATGATGTATATAAGAATTTTTCAAACCCATCAAATCCATTTATTAATTGGTCTTTTTTTAATTGTTGTTTTTCTCTTTCTTGTATTGCAGATAAAGAACCTGTATGTAATCCATTTCCACTACCAACATAATATGATGCCGAAATTAAATTTTCATAATTTTCAATTAACTGAACTTTATATACAAAATTATCTACTCTTTCTTTTGCAGAACTAAAGTGTACAAAATTATCCCAAGCATATGTAGAACCCGTTACATATTCAATATTTAAATCATCAATAGTAAGTAATGATGAACTTAAATATGTACCAACTAACTGAGCAGAAGATGTGTTTAATAAAATTAAATCATCTAATGATTCGTAATTAGTAGAATTTCCCTTTACATAATCAACCTCAATTGAAAAATTTGGTCCTTTTATTGGAGGACAGGATAATTCATCTTGCTCTGTAAGGATTACCGTTTCAATTAACGGATTTGTCATTAATTTAGTAACCCAAAATGTTGAATTTGGTGTTACCGAAGCGGGTACTGGTGAATATAATTTTAATATTATAGATTCTACTTTATCTACATTTTTAACATATTCATTACCTAATTCATCTTTTGATTTTTTAGATAAAGACCAATCATCCTCTTCCCAAGATGAAATTAATACTTGTTCATCGTTGCCAAAATTAGCAAGGTGTGTAAGATTTTTACTTTCCTTTTCTGGTTCAATAATTTGTAGCTTTTCAATAAAAGCATCAAACATTGCTTTACCAAAAATCTCTTCATTAATTTCCAATAAAGGTAATACCAATTTAGTAACAATTTCATAATCATTACCAGTAAGTGATTCTGCACCACCTCTATTATATGGTATTAATTTTAAAGTTACATTATCACTACCTACCCAATTTGGAAATTTCTCTCTTAATGTTTTAAGATGTATATTTATTTTTCCATTTGTAGGTTGATTTACAAACAATGGAATAAATGTATTATCTTTTAATTTTAAATGTATATCTACACTTGTTGCTGCAAATGTATTCCAAGTTACATCATATGATATATTATAATCTGAAAATGATGGAACATCTATTAATTCTGCAAATGTTGTTTCCGTAATTGATGGGAAATCATTTATAGATGTAAATGTTACATTAACTTCCGCTCTACCACCAGTACCAAAATTATTACTATATGCTACTAATATTATTTTTTTAGTACCATATACTTCTGCAAAATCTTTTTGAAAATAAATGATTGCTTGTCTATCCGATGCAGGAAACTCTACCGTTCTATTTGCATCTAAATAAACAATTACCTTATCAGCTTGTTCTGTATTAAATGGTATTGCAATTGATTTTTCTAAATCGGAATCTTTTATAGAAACATTAAATTGATTACCATTTGGTAATGAAATTTTTGGTTCTGCGTATTTAATTTCTTTTTCAAAATTTGCAATAACAACAAAACTACTAAATAATTTGTTTGCGGGTACGGAAAATACAGTTCCATTAACTTTATTTAATCCAGATAAATCTTTACCTTCATTTTTTATTAAAGATGCGTTACCTTCATATATTCCATTAAATGTAAATCCATCTGGTAAGTTACCTTCTATTTTAAATAGAACAACACCATCTTGTAAAACATTTTTTGGTAAATCTTTTTTAATAAAACTCTTAGTTCCTTCTAAAAATAAGACACCACTATCATGTGTATAATTGTTTAATACTATACTATATGATAAAGATACATTATTACCTAATTCATTTCTAAAATTACTACCAAATGAAATCTCATATTGATTATTGGGATTTGGAAGAGTAATCTCCTGATTTTCTATTCTTTTCTTAGTAGCAGGAGTTTGTGGTATAGGAACATCTGCAACTTTTGGTATATCCAATTGTTGTAATGTTTCCAATGTTTGTGGTACATTTGTTGGATTTCTTTCATTAACAACAACAGAATTACCTGCTGAATCTTTGAATGTCAATGGTTGATAAATTGGTCCTATTGTATCAGACCCCAACATTGTAAGTGGATTTATAGTTCCTATACTTTGAGCAATAGAATCTTGCAATGATTGCTGACCAGCAGGAGAATTTAATTGAGCAAGAGTTTCATCCAAACCTTTAAGAGCATTTAAATCAATTGTTACGTTGTTCAATGCTTCATACAATTCGTATGTCATTCCAAGTTTATCTGCCTCTAATTTTTGCTCGTCTGTTAATGCCATTTAATACTTTTATTATAAATATTCTATTATTATAATTGTCTTGCAGGTACTCTTTGATTTAACCCGGTAGTTGCTAAATCATCTGAATTAAATGAATCATATTGTTTAGTTTCAACAAATTCTCTAACATTAGGTCCTCCTGTATTTGCCGGTTCTACTCGTGTCGATGTGGTTATTTGATTTGAATTAGTTGGAACACTTCCACAGGTACTATGTTTATCAATTTTACCATATCCACCTTCTGCAATACTTACACTATTTTCAATTGCACACACAGTTCTCTGCTCACCAGGTGCAAGAATATAAGAAATAACACCATTTATACCTAATTGACGTAGAATAAATGTTCTATTATCGGACGGGTGGTAATTACTTATTGTATATTCATATGCAATTTCTGTTGGTGTAGATGGTGCAGGTGCAACAGGTGGTGCAGGTGGAGGAGTAGGTTCTGCTGCTCTTTCTGTAATTTCCACTTGCTTTGTAGCTTTAATTGGTGGTAATTCATTTGTACCAGTAACAGTTACATCCACTTTATCTGGCATATAGATATTTCTTTTAATATCGATTTTAGTACCAAATGCATCTAAATTATTTTGTATTTGTTTTCTTAATTCAATTATTGCAAATTCTTTTGGCAATTGTTTAATATCTACTTTTCTTCTTTCTAATGCTTTTGTATTAAATGATATACAGTTATTTAATATACTTCTGATTTCATTCATCAGCATACCAAAATCATACTGACCGCAACTTTCAAATCTTATTTCAGATGGTCTACCAAATGTAGATTGTGTTATATCATAGTATTTATTGTTTACCCAATGTTTTATACTATCTCTAAAGTTTTCAAATATTCTTTTATGAAAAGAATCCAAATCTCTTAATCCAAAATCTTTTCTTAACACACTTCTAAAATCATTTCCAAATCTAGCAACTAATGCATCATCTATTACAGATAATGAACCCGCTTCAAATTTATCTAATGCATCTAAAATATTTCTTTTGTAATATTTAAAATCTTTACTTAAATTATGAATATTTTTAAATTCAGTATTTGTGATTTTATTTATTTTTGTATCTTTTGTTTTTAAAGGTAAGATACGAATTTCTTCTCTTGATGGTGATATTTCTTGAACCCAAACTCTGGTTAAATTATTATCAGTTCCTATTTTGTTTCTAACAAAATTTATATTAACTTTAAGAATACCGTTTGAATATCCTAAATCATTTAAAAGTTTTTCAACATTTATAGCAAGTTCTTTTTGACCTCCCGCATTAACTATATCGTACATATAGTTTTTCATATCGTTTGGTTTTATATACGCAACATTATTTCCTGTCTTATTTGGCAATAAAACATTATTAATATCATATATAGAAACTTCCATCACATCATGTTTACAATCACCAAAATCTGCTTCTTCTATTTCAGTTTTGGACACAATAAACAAATCATCCTTTAAAAGAAAATTACCTTTATTTTCTTTTCTAGCATCGATTTCTTCAAAGTTAGTATATTTTGTAATACTCATAAATTATTATGTTTGCTGATTTGCGTAATCTTCTTTATTCTTTTTAGATAATTTGATTCCATAAGTTTTTATCTCACTTTTACCTGCTGCATTAGTTACGGTTATTTTCATAGAACCACCTGTATAATCAGCTGAATCACTTTCTCTTAATCCCCAAAAAGTATTAACCCATCTTGAATCTTGTCCTCTTGCACCTTCTTTATTAATCGTTAAAGTTATATCCTTTGAACCACCAGCTGGAACACTAAATGATGTCTCTGGTATATTAAAAAATTTAACATTTTGTGGATACGCAACTGATATTTCAACTTTAATAGGTTGTTTATCGTTATTAGTAAATTTAATAGTTTCACCATTAATCCACTTACCATTTAATTCAGAACTAATATTCGCTTTAATTGGTGGTTCTGATTTGGCTGATGATGGTTCTAATTTAATTAAAGCAACATCCAATACCATATCTGCACCACTTGCCAATGCCGTTGCTCTTGTTCCTTGTACAATTGCTTGTTGTTGTTGTGATGCACCTAATTGAGCTTGTAAACCTTCAATAATTGAATTTAATGAATCTATTTGTTTAATCAATGCAGTAATCTGTGCAAAGAAACCTTTGTTCTGTGCTTGTAAAGATGCTCTTAAAATAGATTCATCGATTGATTTTTGAACTGCAGTTGATATTTGTAATGCAAATTCTCCAATAGTTTTAGATAAAATAGTTAATTGATTAGATAGAGCATCATTTGTTTGTTCTACTACTAATCTTTTATTTATTTCTATTTCTACTAATGTTTTTAATGTTGCAACTTGTTGTTTTAAATCTTCATTTTCTAATGTTAAATCTGCAACTTTCTTTCTTAAATCCTCATTAGTAGCAACTTCCGCATCATATAAAGGTTTTGGAACTAAATTTAAATTTGGTACGGGGATGTTTGGTTTTAATTCTTTAACAACAACATCTACTGCTTTTTGTAATTCCGCATTATCATATTTATCCTTATTTAAAGATTTAAAAATTAAAGAAGATGCCGAATCGTTTTCATCAACTATTGTTACACCATATTCATTTTTAGTAATTGCAGCAGAACCAGATACTTTTAGAATTTGTTCTAACTGTATCTTTTTTTTGTCCTCTAATTTTTCAGAAATTGTTTCTGGTGTAGTCATTATGATACTATTTCAAATATATATTTATCATCTATAATTGTCGATATTCCACTTTCAACTATTTTTAATTTTAATCGATATGTTCTATTAATTGGTAGAGTGGATAAGTCCATTACAAAATAATTAGATGTAGAATCACAACTTACTTTGGTATAATTACCAAATGGGAATATTGTTTCTCCTGTTATATAATCTTCTATTTGATAATAAGTAGAACCAGATGGTAAATATTTTACTTGGTCGTATGAGAATGTTCTATCAAATGTTTTTGATGGATACATATCTCTACCTTTTAATCTAATTTTTACCTTTGTATTGGTAGGATATTTTGTTTTTAAATTATTAACAACAACTTTATATCCTTCTTGTGCCGAACCAGTTACAGGTGTTAAACTACCTGTTAAAAATGAACTATCATCCCAAACTAATTCTAATTTTGGTTCGTAAATTGTATTTGTTTCCTTTGAAAAGAATTTAATAACACCATAATCTAAAGAATCTTCTTCAGCATTTAAATTATGATGGATTATTAATCCATTATTTGGTAAACCACCATTATCTGAACCACTAATCCATAGTTTAACAATATTAGTAACATCTATTCTAACATCATCAGTTTCATAATCAAATGATTGTGATGTAGAACCACTCAAATACCAAGTGCCTCCTTCTGCATTTGCAGAACCAGTAGTTCCTGCTACATAATATGCAGTTCCACCCACTACGTTATCTTGCCAAGTTGTATCACCATCTCTATATTTCCAACTAACACCATCGGATGTCATATTATCAAATTTAGTACCCGTTCCCATTGTCCAACTTTGAGAAATTGCGTTGGCATACAATGTATATTGTAAAGGTATTTCTTCAGATTTAGCTGCTTTTAAATTTAAAAATACAGAATAACTACCAGTACCTATGTTTTCCGCAACGGATTGAGAAATATGAGTTGAATTAAATTTAATTAAAGTTCTAGCAATATCCTTTGTAGAACCATAATATAATTTACCAACTTCTAACAATTCATCCCTACCTGCATTTTGGTCTGGTTGTTGTAAGTATATACTTGCGTCAAATGATGATGTGAAAAATTTATGCATTATATTGCTCTTCCTTTAATATCTTTATTTGGGTACTTAACTTCAAAAACACAAGGGTCTAATGATGGATAAACAATCTTATCTTTAGTTGCTTGTTCTATGTTATATTTGTTTGTAGAATAGTTTCCATCTCCACCACATAAATTATATATTTTAACAGATGGTACACTCATTACTCCCTCTACGTTTGCAAGAATTAATTCTATTTCTGAAAGATTTATTGGTTTGTTAAATGTCCAATTATCTATATTAAAATAATCTTGTAATTCAATTAAACAGTTTGCTATTACTTCATTTTTATTATATTTTGAATAACATACTATTTCAAAATCACAACCAATATTAACAATAAATCCATTAAGTATATTTACAGAATCGGTAATCATTCTATATTCACTTAAATAAGTTTTAAGATTCTGTTTAATTGCAGTATTTAAATTTGTAAGTTTTTTATTATCATCATATCCTAAAACATACATATTAATTGCAAATGGGTTGTTTACTTCCGATATTGCTGAATGTTTTTGTGAAAGATATTTAACCAATTCCTTTTGTATTTCGGATTGTGGTTTATCTTTTAAATTAGATACTATACCAACAAATTCAGTTATGTGTTTTGGATTTGCAAGAATAGATGCAGGTGAATTATTATCAACTTCACCATCAGGACTTACATAAACCTTTGCAACACTACCATATCTTTCCGGCATACTCAATGCTCTTACAACATAATCTTGTCTTGTTACTGCTCTGTTTTGAGAACCAAATGTTGCTAATGCGTTTTGTCTAATTTCTTCAATTGATTCTGCACCTCTACCACCAACTGCAGGTTCTAAATTTTCAACTGCAACAGATGTTTTTATATCATTATAAGCAGTAACTAAATCCGATTGTATAGATAATGGGTCTTCTTCAAATTCTATTAATCTAATTGAATTTAAATCACCTGTGTTTATATTAGCTTCAACCCCACCTCCAATTAAATATTTTACCAAAAGAGTTTTACCCATAGGAGCTACTCCAAATGTATTTGTTTTTAAGAAATTAGATGGGTCAATACCTTGATTTAATCTTTGAACGGAGTTTGCTAATCCCAATCCTATATTTTTAGTATTAGGTAATAATTGGTCATCTGTTTTACCAGTTCCACCACCATTACCAAACTGCAAATCAATTGTATCATCAGTATTAACTTTTACAGAAAATCTACGAGGTACTTTTTGTACTTCTAAAACATAAGGTACTGAACCTGAAAATTCATTTAATTCAGAATTATATGATATGTTTGATTTTTCAACAAAAATACTTTCTTGTGCTAAATACGGAACTTCATACCATATTTCATTAGTATCAGTGTCAGTAACCGATGTTATACCGATTATATTTTTATCCCCTAGTGTTGTTGATGGGTAATCTGTATCATTTGATAAAAATGTAATGGTTGTAGAAACTTCTTTTGCAGATATTGCTTTTACTGTTTTAGAAATTAAATATCTTGTAGGATTCCCATTAGTATCTCTTTCAAATACACTAATAGAATTACTACCTGTTTGAGCGAAATCAACCGCATCGGTTGTTCTAAATATTATACCTGAATTTGTAGAAGATTGGATTTCCATACCTTCTTTTATTTTTAAATAAAATCTACTATCAGGAATACTATTAACACCTACACCAACGGATGGGACTAATTGATAAACTGTAATTGTAGTTACTGCTGGAGTTGTTACTTTTGGTTTATATCCCATAGTTTGTGCCAACGATACAACATTTTTGCGTTCGCTAGCGTGAGATAACATAGATTCTTTTAATTGAACATCTTGATAAAATGATAAAATATCACCAATAGCAGCCGCTTGTTCAACGAACACCATACCAGGTGAAGATTCGTTAAAATCAGAATATGTATTTGGGAAATAAGTTTTTGTATAATCTATAAGGTTTTGCTTTAATTCAGCAAAATCTTTACCAAGATAACTTATCTTTTTATTATCGTTTCCCCAATTTTTATCTATCGGTTTAATTGCCATTATTAGTTATTTACATTTATTTGTACTGAATCACTTAAATTTGGATTCGATGCTAATGAAAACTTAATATCCAAACCTATTGTGTGACTATCTATATCGTTACTATCGTAATCAAAAATTATTTCGTTTATATTCAAATATGGTAACCAGATAGATACGGCATCTATTATTGTATCTTCTATTTTTTTATCAATATCCCCTTCAATAATTGGTTCAAATAACAATTTCCAAATATCACAACCAAATTCAGGATTCATAATCCTTTCTCCCTTATGTGTAAGAATTAAATTTTTTAAATTATCTTTTGCCTGAGTTAAAGTTGTATAATTAACTGGAAATACTCCATTAGAATCGGAATTTCTGTTTATACCGATTCCTAATACTTTATAATCGTTTTCCGTTAAATCTTGTACATTTACTTTACCTAGTTCTAAAGCCATTATTTAAATCTCTTTACTAATTCAGAATAATCTCTTGTTAATGCTTTTATTGTAGCATCTTGTAACCCATCACCCGTTGATTCAAATTGTTGTGGGATATTTTGAGGAACATCGATTTCTCTATAATCCATAGTTTCCCAACCATCTTCATCAATACTCATTTGTGGTTGTATCATATCTAACACACTGCCTCCAGCACCACCTTGTCCACCTTCTGCTCTTTGTGCAGCAGTAAATGGTGTTGTCATATTAAGAATCTCATTTAATGCTGAATTTTTTGTATATTCCTTTTGTGGTTGTTGTACTCTGTGTTGTGGTGCAGATACTCTACTTTGTTGTAAAGCAGCACTTGCCGCAGCAAATGGGTCTGTACTTGCAATTGCCTCCTTTAATGTAGGAGCTTGTGGTTTTTTGTTAGAATTTAATGTAACTGCACCAGATTTAACCAACTTCGTTAGTTCTGAAATAACTTGTTGTCTAACCTGTGTTTTAACTTCATTCTTAACCACTTCTTTAATAAGTGATAATAAAATGTCTGATTTCATAATAAAATGTATTCGTTATGTTAATAAATATAATAAGTTCAAATTTATCCCCCAATTGGTTTTATGATAGTAGGTGCAGGTGGTCTTTGAGCAATTGTTTCGGATAATGTATCACCAACCGCAGTTAATGAATCTTTTAAATTTTGTTTTATTGCAGCAGAATCCAATGCACCACCTTCAACCAACCCACCCGCCATATCTGTTATAGTTCCTGCTATAACATCACTTACCGATACATCTTTTCCCAATATACCCGCTTCTATTCCAGCAGATATTGCCTCTGCTCCAATAACACCCAATGCCTGCTTTGATGTTGCAACTTCAACGGCATTTTTTACACTTTTTTTTAAAGTTTTTACAATTGTTTCCGATAATTTATTTCCTTTTACAACTGATACTGGTTTTACAAAATACCCAACATATGGTAAAATACCAGGAGCAGGGGGTGCTGGTGGTGGGTATTGTGAAAGACAGGTTATTATACCACTAACTGTTAATAAATGCAAAGAAGCACTTGCAACAAAACTTAATAACCAAGGTTGAACACTACCCATTGCAGGTATTTCTATTGGTGTCCAAATTCCAGGAAATATATTTATACCAAATGTAGTTTGTAAATTCTTCACAGTTCCTATACATGGAATGGTTGGTGTATCTGTTAGTGTTGTGAATGCAGGTGTCCAATATGCCAATATAGCAGGTCCAATATCTCTCAATAAACTTCCATTTTTACTTACAGATGTTGCTTTTAATATGTTCATTAAAGTTGCAAACATAAGAGGTCTATTTCCCAATGCAATTGGCATACCACCTATTATAGTTTTACCACCACGGACAACTTTATCATACTCATCTGTTAGCAAATATGCAAACATCATATTATCAAATGAATTTTGAATATAAGCTCCAGTTTCTACGTCTAATCCCTTTTCAATTGTAACATTAGCAGCGGTTTTAGTTAATTTTTTAGTAACCATAACCTGCTCCATATCTAATGACATAGCAAAATAAAAATCAGTCCATGAATCGGTAGTTCCCACTCCAAGAGTTAAATTTTTAGAAAAATTACCTATCTTAGCAGCAATTCCCATTTTATTTACTTAAAAAATTGGTAGAAGATAATAATTTATTTAATTTTGATTTTATAGAAGCAAATTCCGAATTGTTTATAGGACCTGGTGGCATTCCAAAATCAGTAGGACCTGATGGAGTCCAATATGTTTGATTTAAAATTGCATCTATTAGTTCTTGCATTATTTGAACCAATTCTCCACCCAATACCATCTTTTGAACTGCTGCACCTGCATCTCCTTCTCCACTATTTTTACCTAAAAATACTTTACCACTATTTGAGTTTAAAAATATTTGATTACCACCCGCTGATTCAATTGTTACAACACCAGATGAATGTAAATGAATAGGTTGACCTGCATCAACTGTAAACGTACCATCAGTTATAATACCCGTACTTCCTTTACCAAATATAATAAATTCTTTTGCTTTTGCAGATAATATAATTCTATCCGAATTTACAAATATTTGGTCTCCACTAAAATCCGATGGGTATCCACCAAATGCAGTTTTTCCTTGCTTAATAGTTTCTTTGAATGGAACTTTTGTTTTACCAGATACAATATAAACGGATGAACCATCTTTGTTTATATCTTCATCAACCAATTCACCAATTTTTTTAGAATCTAATTCTGGATTTTGTTTATTACGGATGAATATACCAGGATGAGATTTACCATCGGAGGATAAAAAGAATTCGGATAAACGAATTGTATTACCAACTCTACCACTTAAAATAGTATCTCCTTCTTTTGGTTTTATAAATTTAATTTTTTCTTTTATTTTATAACCTCTATCATCTGTTTTTTGTCCAGGTGCTTTAGTAAAACCTCCAGCCGTATCTGCCTTTTTACGGTCAATGCCTCCACCATCTGGACTAGTATCTGGTTTGGTATTTTTATCAGTAGTATAATCTCTTCTATAATTTGGATATGGTGTATTCGTATAAGGCATCCAAAATGTTTGAGTATTTGTTCCAAACATTTTTAAAATTACAACAGTTTCACCTTTAATTGGAAAAGTAAAATTATTTTTATCAAATGGTCTTGCAATATCATTTTTAGCATTACTATCTTCAAATCTATAAGTTATTGCACCATATAAACTTGCATCATAATCACCAAAATCTTTTGTAGTATTGTTATTATAAAGAGAAACAGTATCATTTATTGAACCACTTACTTTATCATATGCTTCAAATTGTTTATTTGTAGGATAAACTGTATCTACTGTTGCTAAAAAGGTTTCCATTATAGTTTTGTTTTTATATCTTCTATCTCAACTTGAATATCCAATAACTTTTCATCATTCTTTTTATCAATTTCATTAACAGTATCTTCTAATTCCGTTAATAATTGTGCTTTTTCATGCTCACTCAACCACCCATCTTCACCTATACCTTTTGCTTCGGCAGCTGCCAATCTTTGAGCAATTGTTGCTAGTTTAATCAAATGGTCATCATTCTTAATAGATGAATCAATTAAATCTCTAATGATAGGTGCAATTACAGTTGCTTCACCTACATTTTTAATCAACTTACGAAGCGATTCAATCATATCTGATATATTCTTCTTTTTTGTTTGTTGATTTTCGTAAATATCTTTAAATAACGATGATAAATTTTTACCATCAAATAACTGAAATTCAGATGCCATATTAAATTATGTTGTTTTCTACTATATAATTATAAAGTTCTTCACTTATTAGTTTATATCCTTCTTTATTAGGATGTTGTGTTGCTCTGGTTTTAAAATTAGCATCTTGGTATTCCCATATATCCAATCTATTTGTTTTATTTAAAAAATCTCTAAATGTAATTTTATTGAATCCCCAATACGATTTTGAGTTAATTAAAAATAAAACATCATCAGATGGTTGCAAATTTATTATAGTTGATTCAAATGAATCACACATAAGATACTTTATACCATATTCTTTAAACATACTTTGTAAAAAAATAATATAATTTTGATTTACAATATTATAATAATTTTGATTAAACATGCTTAATACAAATGTATCTTTGTATTTTTTTAAAAATTCATCGTATGTAGTGTTTTCACTTTTATAAGATTTAATAAATTTTTCAGGTGATTCTAATAAATGTTTTACTGACCAACTAATCCATTCACCTTTTGGTAAAAATGGAACGTAATCTCTTAAAGACGAACTCCACATTATTATAACAAAATCTCCTTTTTTTACAACACCGTTTTTAACATCACTAACAATATCATTAAAAATTTTATTGTTTGCATTGCCTGAAAATGATTTGTTTATAGATTGTAGTTTTAATTTATCAGATAAAAACTTTAACCAAGAATTATTATTTCTAAATTCTTTTTTTAAATTTCTATCTGTTATTTCATTTTCAACTTCTATATCACAACCTTCACCTTCCGTCCAACTGCATCCGTAACCGAATAAAATCATAATTTACTAACTAAATAATTTCCAATAATTAAATAATCCATATCACAATTTAAAAATGTCCAAATTGCCTTTTTAGGGTCATTTGTAGTAGTGTGTCCTTTTAAATTAAATGATGTGTTTAATAAGATAGGAGTTCCACTTACTTTTTCAAATTCTTTTAACAATTTATAGTATAGTGGGTTTTGTTCCTCTCTAACGGTTTGTATTCTTGCTGAACGGTCAACGTGAGTTACAGATGGTATTTCTTTGTGACCAGTAACTCTAACAACCTGATTCATATATGGAACTTCTCCCTCCGAATCAAAATACAATTGATAATCTTCGTATGTTACAGATGGAGCAAATGGTCTAAACATTTCTCTCTTCTTAACAACTTTATTTATTTTATCTTTAACATCTGGCAAATGTGGATTTGCTAATATAGAACGATTTCCCAATCCTCTTGCACCAAACTCTGTTCTACCTTGAAACCAACCAACAATTGCACCGTTATTAATCATCTGTGCAGTTTGTTTTATTAAATCGGAATCTGATAATTTACGAACAACAATATCATCCAAATTCTCTCTCAATGCATATTCAATATCATCCTTTGAAAAATCAGGTCCTAAATATGGTGATTGATTATCTCCACCTAATTTTTTAGAATAACCCATATGGTCATGCCAAATATATAAACATGCACCAATAGCAGAACCTGCATCAGATGGAGCATATGGAATCCATACATTCGTTATAGATGTGTTTTGTTTTATCTTACCATTTGCAGTTCCGTTGTAAGCACAACCACCACCTAATACTAAATTTTTACTTTCAATAAATTCGGTTGAATGGTTAATTATATAATAGAAACATTTTTCATACCATTTTTGGAGAGCAGATGCTAACTCCATATGATGTAGTTCTATTTCTGAATCAGTAGTTCTTGGTTCAAATCCTATTAACTCTACTAAATCCATAGTGAACATATCAGTATTAGAATATTCCCAAGTAAAATACTTTTGGTCTATATTAATAATTTTTTCTCCACCTAATTTAGTGAATTTGTCAAAAACATGCTCATAGTTTTTAGGAGTTCCATACGGAGCTAACCCCATAACTTTATATTCTCCCTCATTTGGTTTAAATCCTAAATAAGCAGTTATGGTTGAGTACACTAAACCCAAAGAATTGGGGAAAGATACAGATTTTACCTCTCTAATACCATCAATATCACATTTTGCTATGGAAATTGTATCCCATTCACCCACTCCATCGATGGATATACCTATTGCGTCATCATATGGGGATGTATAGAAAGATAGTGCTAAATGTGATAAATGGTGTTTAACTTTGAATAATTCACCCTTAAAACCTATATTTTTCTCTAAAAAGTGTGATAAATCACCTTCTGTTGATTTAAATTCTTTTTTAAACCCAAACCAAGTCTTAAAATTGGTAAGCCACTTTCTACCTAATGTATGTTTTACCCTATCATACTTCAATTCTGGGTCCTCATACCAACATACAACACTAACATCATCGATTGTTATATTTGCGTAGCTTAAACACCAAGCAATTGCCTTAAAAGGAAAAGAGTTGTCATGCTTTATGCCTGACAACTTCTCTTCTTCTATTGCTGCTATTACCTTTCCATCTACTACTATTGCAGCTGCTGAATCGTGGTAAAAAGCAGATATTCCTAATTTAATCATAATCTACATAGTTAAGTCTCCTGTTCTGTCAAATTCACTATATAACTCCATTTGTTTATCTTTCATTTTATTGACAACTTTGGTTATATAATGAGTGGGATGTCCAGTCATCTCTCTAATAAGTAGATATAAAGATTTTTTATTGAAATTTTCTATGTAATCTGCTCTCCTAAATAATTCCAAAACCGCATCTGCAATCTGCATATCACGTTTCTTTGGAAAATGATTTTCTAAATGAATATCCCAATATGCTAACATTCTTCTATTGAATGTACGATATTCATCGTTAATTGTTTCTTCTTCCCAATTATTCTCAGTATCCCAATTATCAGGCAGACCAGATATAATATCAGTATCTTTATATCGTTTGTAGTTTGCGTTATTATTTAAAATCAAATAGTTTCTAGCAACAATTGTAAAGTAAGAGAATGCTTTTCCTTTACCTTCTTTGTACATATGAATCTTTTCAATCATAAACGTAACAACTTCACTCATTACATCTCTCGGGTCATCATCAAAATAACTAAATTTCCATTTGTTATAAACAATCTCCGCAAGTTTATCAAAAGCAGGTTTAATTCTATCTCTATAAACTCTATCTTTGATACGTTGGTCATCCGTTGAATTATATTCAATTATCGCATCTTCCGTATCTTTTGTAAAATACTGTTTGTTTCTGGGTTTTCTAGGCATATTAATTAAATTGTTTGAATCTTTCGATGGTTTCTTTTATTTGATAAAATATAGAACCTACATCATCATCCTTCTCAAACATTTGACGTTCATCTATTTGTCTTAATGCCTCCAGTAATGCTTCGTTTCTTCCGATTTCTTTTTCAATGAAATCTTCGTAACTTTCTAATTTTTTTAGATTAATAATAATAACATATCCTAATACTATGGATAATGCTAATAAAATTCCAACTGTTATGTATAATAGTATCATATTAAACTACTTCGTATCCTTGTAAAAAATATTTATTTGCATTTTTGTATTTAACCTCAATCATTTCACCATCTTTGGATTTCATTACAATTAAATCATTTCTACCATAATTCTTTGTAACAGTACGAGTAGTTGAATAAATTCTATCTTTAATAGTAATACCATCTAAATGGTCAATTTCATGCTGAACAATAACCGTCATCATAGTTTCTACTGAAACTCTTTCATTTGCTTTATCTCCTTCTGGATTAATTTCAAATGTCAATTCTCCCAAATTATCAGTTTGTACAACAACTTTTGTAGAACGAATTGTTCTTAATGGTGATGTTACAGTTTTTGGAATAGATAAACATCCTTCATAGAATAAAAATCCATCTTTATTTCTATCTTTAATAATAGGATTTAACAAAAATAATTCCATCCCATTTTCATCATCACCAAATTTAATATAACAAGCTCTTTTTTTAATGCCCAATTGAGTTGCCGAAATACCTAAACCAGGATATTTGTTTAAACCATCTTTAAGAGTTTGCTCCAATTCATCTGCTTCTTCTTTTGTAAAGGAAGAATACAATGTAGGGGTTTTTAAGAATTCTTTAAACTCTTTTGATGGTAAACCATTCGTGTCTTTGTCTGTAATTAATTTCATTTGTTTTTATTTATATTCCTAATTTTTCTTTTAATTGTGGTGCTAAATTATTAGCTAATGCATCATGTCCTGAAGGTGACCAATGATTATCATTCTGATACCCATCCGATTGTAATGTTCCAACTTTATTTGGAGAACTATATACAATATCCCAATGTTGTATTTTTTCTACTAATGTTTTTCTATTTGGAAACATATCACCATCATATTTTACCGCTCTACCATTATTCATACCATACTCTCCTGTCATATAAGTTTCTGATTTAATATACGGATAAATGTTAGAATATGAATTTATAATAGAATCTGCATCATAAAAATGGAATGGTAGGAACGTAATACCTTTTGATTCTATGAATCCTTTGTATTCATACAGATACATTAAAAACTTTGCAACATAATAATCAAAATCAAAATGATTTAAATAGTAATTTTTTGTAAAATCATCACTATTATTAATATCATCCAAACTTTGAAAATTAAAGTTTGCAAACTTTATCATAGAATCCCCACCCCTCATATCCAATATTTCTGCTCTATTAAATGTTGGTATTTGGTAACAAAATACTGCTTTTGAAAAATCAATAGTATCTTCATTGTTTATAATGAATGATGTAACTTTTCTAAAATGCATTTCAATACCTTTACCTGGCATTGCTAAATTAAAAGTATTTTCAAATCCTAATTTTTTACCAATTTGAATAGGATATGCTCTTTCATTTACCGCTTTTATACCATCTGCCATAGTTACAACATCCGGAAAATCTTTTGCCAATTTTGGATGTAACCATTTAACAGGTGCGGTATTTGGATTCTTTCCAGTAAAAACATCTAACATACTATTCCCAAATGAATGAGAACACCCAGACCATAATAGGGTTTTATATTTCATACTATAAAAATGGTAAAATTGCTAATTCTTTTGCTTTTGCTTCTACCATAATATCTACACTCATACGGTGTGTGTTTGGTAATGCAGTAATATAATCTGAATGTGCCTGTGGTTTAGCACCTTCTTTGGATTCTGAATAGTGAACTACTGGTGTAACACCACTTTTTCTCCAAGTAGATGTTGCAAGTAGTAATGCCTGTCTTTCCGATAAACCGCCGGTACAAAACTGATGGTGATGATAATCGAATACAATAGGAATACCAATCTTTGTGTGGATGTACATCAAATCTGCAACAGAATACATAGATGCTTTATCATCGTTCTCCACTGTCAATCGTTTCTTTACACTGTCAGAGAGTTTCTCAAAGTTCTCACAGAATCTATCCATTGCAGCTATTTTATCTCCGTACACACCGTTACAATGAATATTAATTTTATTATAAGGAGTTAGGGATAAACCCATAAGGTCAAATAACTTACCATGCAACTCTAAATCTGTAATAGTGTTTTGGACTACCTTTGGATTGGGAGAAACTAACACATTGAACGGACCTGGGTGAGATGTTAATCTAACACCATTATCATTGGCATAAGTTCCACAACCTTTTAGGATATTTGAGATTTTTTGGAAATCTGGCATATCTTCTACATTGTATTCGGATGCCCACGGCAACATATCAGATGAAATACGGAATAGTTTAATACCATTCTTAACATTCCATTTGATAATCTCAAATAAGTCACGAGAGTTTTGTAGTGCTAGTTCAGATGCATAAGAAATACCTTTTTCTGTAAAGGTTTTCTTAACCATACTACGCATTGTTGTGATTCGGGGAGTCTGCTCACCCAAAGTCATATTTATACACGCATATCCTATATTCATAAAACAAATATACAAAATTTATTTTATAAAAACAAGCTTTTTAGTAAATTTTAACTAAATCATCATTTTGACCTCTTTTATACTTCATCCAATAGTTGATAGCATTACGGTCGTTAATCCATTTACTTTTATCTTCCCAATTAAATTCTGGTCTTGCGTAATATGGTAAAGTATTCTTTAAATTTAAGTTTTTTTGATGCCCTAATTCAGACCACTCATCTATCATACCATCACCATCCAAATCATATCCATCAATAGTTCCATCTCCATCAACATCGATTGGAATACGAATATTTTCCACTATATTTTCGGATTTTTCTTCAATTTGTAATTTTTTTCCATTATCCCCATAAATTTGATAATTTTTTTCCACTAATTCGGAATTTTGCCGAATTGGTTCATCTAATTTTACATTTTCTGTTAAAATTTCTTCTTCTTTTCGGATTTTTGGAGCAACTAACCCATTGAATGCGATAATTAGAGCAACTGCAAGAGGGTCAAACACTATAACAATGATAAAAATGAAGAATTTTACAACATTTTTCAATTCTATACCAAATGCATCTGCAACAAAACGGAATCCACCCACTTCTTTTTCCAATCCTAAGTTTGCAATCTTAATTTGGTTGATTTTTTCAGTTTCCTGAGCATTTTCGGTTTGTAAATTAGAAATTTTATCGTTAATTTTGGCAATTTGCTTATCTCTGTTATCAATTGAACGAATGAGTCGAGAATTTACCTTTCCACCATCTAATATTTTACCTTGATTCGAATTGAATTCAGTAATTTGAGTAGATAATTGAGTGATTTGAGTAGTATTTTGGTCAATTTTTGTTTGATGAACCAAAATTTCTCTATCTACTTGTTGTAATTGGAGAGATTGTGCCTGAAATGCATTAGATAAATAACCAAAAATACCCGCAGATGTGATTAACATAAGAATTCCAACAGATAATGTTAAATATACCTTATTGAAACCCTTAATGTCATCCCATACTTGTTTTAAATAAGTAGCAGTTACCAATTTAGCAAATTCCAAAGAACCTGCCATTACCATTACTGCCGTTGATGCTCCTGCAAAAAGAACACCTAAACCAGTTACGGAGAAATAAGCTGCACAACCTGCAATTAATATTGCAGATATACCTACTAAATATTTAAGCCAATTCATTTAATCTCTTTCAATGCTGATTAATTCATTCATTCTATCGGAAACTTTTCTAATATCGTGAACTAATTGAATAACATCCTGTGGAGAAAGTTTCATAGCACCAGATGCTGCTCCTTCTAAAACTCTCAATTTACCATCCAATACAACCAATAGGTTTTGGACTTGATTTTTGTACATCATACTCATAGTAATAAATATTTATTTATAAAAAAAGGTAGGAACTAAATGCTCCTACCTTTTAAATATACGAAAAATAACTTAAATTACCTAATATTAATAGATAATTTTTTTGTTTTGGTTTCCTCTTTTTTAGAGATGGTAATTACCAATAACCCATTATCGAATTTAGCTTCCGATTTCGTACCATCGTAATCTTTGTTTAATTTAAAGCTAAAATCAATGTCTTGTACCAAACTGCACGCAGTATCTGGTTTTGCAGATTTCATAATAATTTGGTCTGCGGTTGCTTATAATGAAATGTTTTTAAGGTCGTGTCCTACTACATCTACGGATAAATGAATCTGATTATCTTCTATATGGTAAACATAATCAACTTCTTTCGTTTCAGAAAAAGTAGTTTTCCACGAATGTGAAGGTAAATTTGAATCAAATAATTTATCGATTAAATTGTCTAAATTTGTTTTGTACATAATATTAATTGTTTAATTGTTTAAAGTTTAACTATAATAGTTCAATTTCTACACCAAAACAAAAAAGTATGACAAAATGTCATACTTTCTGTAATAGTGTCATACATCTTACCCTAATATCTCTTGTCTCTCTACAATTGTACTCATATAATCTGCCCAATGTAGCACATACTGAATTGTATATTTTAGAGATTTGGATAAATCAAATGTTTTGTAATACTTTTCGTTATCTTCATCAAACATACCATCTGTAAGTTTAATTCCAAAATATTCTTTTTCATTATACTGAATACCATAATGATTAAGAGTATAAAAAGTTCTATCGGTAATTGTCATAAAAGTAATATTTTCATTACGTTTATAAAACTCACCTCTATTCTTAACATGCCAATCTGAATCATTAGCTACATAATGTAACTCTCCTTTGATTCCCAATTTACCTAAATCGTGATGTAATGCTGCAAATAATAATTCTTCATCTGTAAAATCAATCTTACCACCTGCTGACACAAATAGTTCTTTTACTTTTAAAGCATTCTTGCAAACATTAAATATGTGGTCAATATAACCACCATCATATGCGTTATGAAATCCTCTGTTACCTGATGCAGGGGATACTGTTAGATTTAATCCTAACTCATCTGGTGAATACATAAATAACAATTTTTCTAATCGTTCTCCTGTAAAATACTTTTTAAGGATTTCGATAAATCTGTTGTAATTTGCTTCTAATTCTTGTTCTGTTTTTTCTTTCATTTGTTTTAAAGTTTAAGTATAGTAAAAAAGATACACAAATATACGAAATATTTTTAACTTTTCCAAGCTATTTTAAATATATTTCTCTTTTTGTTAAAATTTTATAAAGTATTTCAACCTCCTCTTCAAATTCTAATTCAGGAAGGTCATCATCAAATAATCGTAAAGTATATTCTGCTTTACCATCATCATTAAAATATGCATCAGATTCGGAACTAAATAACGCAGGTATTCGTTCTATATCTGGCATTTCTTCTTCATCAATATCAACTAAGGGAATTACATAGTAGTGATAGGAATCAATTCCGTCTTCTACTTCTAATCTATGGCATTTCCATTTTTGGAAGCTAGATTCTGTTATGGGTGTTTGTGGAACTATAATCATACACAAAGATACAAAAAGTTTTTTAAAAAAACAAATTTAAATCAAATTTGATTCATTTTTTATAACATCTATAATCTTATTTGCAATTTGTAAATGTCCGTATTCACTAAAATGACGGCATTCCAATTCTTCTTTAGTTTCTTCAATTATCAATTCTATTTCATCACCTCCCCAAAAATGTGCATTTATATTTTGCTCAAATGGTGTCCAATGAATTACATAACAGTCTTTAAATGCGTTATTAATAAAATTAATCCAACTATTTATTTCCTCCAAATATACAGAATCCATTCTATTAACTAAAATTTCTTCAACTACATTGTGAGAAACAAAATCAATTACATCGTATTTTAAACTATCTACTACCAATGGTTTAAATTGATTATTTTGAGAAAGTCTGAATCTTGAAACTTCTGTCCATTGAACTACTACAATATCTCCAGGTTTAATGAATGATGAAGCATTGCAAATATATTGAAATATTGTATAATTATCACAACCACCATGTCCTTTATTTACATAGTTTATGTTATAATGTTCTGATAAAACTTTACCATACACATTTGGAATATATCCTTTCCAATTTGTATAATTCCTTCTCCAACTATTTTCAGTTTCTCTGACATGTGCAAACTCATCTGTGAATGAATCGCCAAAACACCAAACCGTATTCATATTATATTAATTGTTTTTCTATTTGAATAAATTCGTGCATATTATGAAACACCTGATTATCTAAACAAACTTTATTAAATTCTTTTAAAAAATCATTATGCATTAAATGATTTGTATCCCATATTTTCATTTGATTAAATTTATCATTTGTAAATGTTCCCCAATTATTTACTTTACCAAAAAATATTTTTGCTTTTTTTCCAAATATAGATTTCATTAAATCAACAAATGATTTCATTTCTGTATAATTATTTGATTGAACTACAAATGATGTTTTTATATTTGTTAAATTTGGAATTGTATTGATATAATTTAAATTATTTATTAAAACATCCCAATTTCCACCTATTCTTGTTTTAGTTTCATATGTTTCTTTTGTAGATGCATCTATACTAATTTCGCAAGTTTTAACATAGCGATGTATTGGTTTCATACTTTCCCACATGTCGTTATCCCACATTGTAGCATTTGTATGTAGATGAATATTAGTTAATTTTGGGTATTTTTTTGAATCAAAATTTCTTAAAAAGTTTCTAAACCCAACCGATACAAATGGGTCACCACTACCTGTGATGTATATCCAAACTAAATCTTTTGCAAAAGTTTCTTCAATTTCTTTTATTGTTAAATTAACTTCTTCTATTTTCTTTTTATCGGCAACATATAAACTAACTCTACAAGATGGGCATTTTAGATTACACGTTCTATCAAAAGACATTTGTATAATATTAGGTCCTGTTTTCATTTCACCACTAATTTCATTATAATTATCAGAAATATATGGTGGTAAAATATGTTTTTCAAAAATAGGTCCACCATCTGTAATTCCAAAATTTATTAAATTGGATAAAAATGGACATTGAGTTTTATCACAATATTTGTACGAACCACCCATTATTGATTTACGAATATCGTTTGCTTCTTCCGAATTCCAAAGTTCTGATAATGGTACTTTTGATGGTAACGGTTTTAATAACCAAGATGCACAACACATATAATTTTCTCTATGGTGTAATTCCATATTAGTAAATGGTAAAGAACAAACATAGTTTTTTAAATCAATCATAGTATTGATTTTTTAACATCAAATTGACGATATTTTTGTCCATATGGAAATGATACATTAGATATAATATTTAAATAAGTTTTTAACTCATCAATTTTATTTCCATAATATAATTCTTCATATGTAAAAGTTTTGATGCCTGAATTTTTAATGAATATTTGAAAATCATTTTTTAACTTATAGAATGAATTTTTTTTATCACCAAACTCAACATCTATATTTTTTGATATAACATTATCAACGTACACATCATACCAATTATTTGTAGTATCTGCAATGATATATGATTCAGTTTGAGATTTAGCATCTTCTCTATATAAACAAAATACAAAATCCGAAATATTAATTAGTTCATTTAATAACTCCTCATTATTAAAAAACTTTTCACTTATAATATAATTTTTTGTTTTATCTATTTTGGAATCTCCTATAAAATGACTAGATTTTGGATTGTAAGGCTCATTTAATAATTGAAAATCAGGTAAAGATTCTTTCAACCATTTGGCAAGATTTGTACTGCCAGACCTAATCTCTGCTATTAATAAAATTATCATATTAAATTTGATTTAATTGTTTTAACTTCATCGGAATCTAACCAAAATATCATAGAATGCCTAACTCCTTTTGTAAGTAGTTTTACTTCGTGATGAATATCTGGTTTTATTATTAAAGTGTTTCCTAAATCTTTATTTAATATAAACTCTTCGTTATCCATATAATAAACCATATCACATCCTTCGTATTCACTACTATCATTTAATTGTATTATAACACAAAATAATCTATTAGGCCAGGTATCCGATAAATCACAATGTTTAGCAAGAAATCCACCTTCTTCATATTTTAATACAGAACCAAGAATTTCTTCTTTTATAAGTTTGTATCCAATAGAATTAAATGCTTTGTTTAAATTATCGTATGTAGCTTCCCCTTTTTTGATTATAATGTTAGAACGAAGAGAATTTCGTTTATCGGGTCTGTATATGGTATTTAGTTCTTTACTATCGTTTTTACGAATGTAATAACCTGCAATTTCCCAATCTGCGATGGAGTTAATTACCCCATCACAAATCGGTTTATCATATATAACTTTTTCGAAGAGTTTCATTTTATGAATGAGCGTTCTTCAAATATTGTATAAAGTTTGAAACAACTGTATTAACTTTTGTTTTCTTTTCAGTAGTTAATGGTTGTAATGTTCTACTTTTAGCATCTGCTAAAGGTATTGTTTTGTATATTGTTTTATTAGTTGCCATATTATTATTTGTTATGAACTAAAATATTATTTGCGTAGAAATTATGATTATCTTCAACCGTTATGATATAAGTTTGTGTATCGTTCGAATCCAATTCTATAATATCTTTGATTGCAGTTTTTGATTTATTTGTAGGTAAATATACTAAATCACCAACTTTAATTTGTCTAACTTCTTTACCAATATCATATCGTTTGTTAGTTAAGAACGGAGCAAATGATGCCAATTCCAAATCACCAACATAGAATGGGTGGTCAAATGTAGATGTTATAGATGTTTGATTTGCAAATTCGTATCTAACTAAATCATCGTGAATCGGTGTTTTTAATTCAATTACCTTTTTAATTTCATTTTCTAAAGTTGATTCGTTAAATGAAAGAACTTCATCACCTTCTACAATATCTTCTATATTCTTTTCAGTACCATCTCCCATTAAAACTTTTGTACCTGCTACAAAACAAGAACCCAAATTGTGAGTAATAAAGAATGAAATTAAATCACCAGATTGTAGAATAAAGTTATCCACAGGTTCCATAGATGGTGTATAAACCATTTGTTGTTCATCAAATATTAAAATGTTAATTGAGGTAATATCGTTTAACTCATCTTCACCTTGATTATTAAAAATAGAATATGTAGTATCTAATTCCGATGCTCTAATAAATTGAGTTTTATCAGTTGTAGGTGAATATACTAATAAACGAGTTTGACCACCAACTACGATTCTAGAACCGTTTGCAAAATTAATTTCGGTCATATCATTTGCATATGTTTGAATACCAGCAACACTAACACATAGAGATGATGTTAAATATGAACCAGATGGTAAAGAACCACCTTCAATATAATATTGGTCTAACACATCATAATCATCGGTATTTGGTAATCCTTCGATGTGATATGCTTGATATTCGTTACCAATAACTAAATCTTCAATTGATACGGAATTACCATTAACATCAACTACCAATTCATCATCTAACAAACCTTCGTTAATATTTTTAATATGATTAGATGCAAATTCGTAATAATGTTTACTTGATAAAATATTATCTATTTGAGTATCATCAAATTCAATTGATGTGGGTAATTGGAATACTGCATTAATTTCATATTGAGCAACATTACAAATATCTAAATTAGAACCATATACTATTTCAAAACTACGGATACTTGTTACTTGATTATTATCTTTTTGTGTTTGGTCTATATGATATTGTTGTACTACAATATTACTATCATTTATTTCATTTATAAATGATTCATATCTTTCTGCATTTGTTAAATCAGAACGACCTATTTTACGGAATTTATGGGCTTGGTGTAATTCAATTGATGTTTTTGTTACAACATCTGGTAAATTTGCTCCATTGAATAAATCGGTATCTAATGTATTGTAATCACCGTATAAAGATGATGAATGATAAAAATTAACAACAGAATCACTATCATTTTCATCTGCAAATAATTTCAATAGATTTAATGTTCCCTTCGCATATTCTGAATCTAAAATAGCAGTTTCGTCATATGCCATTCTTAAAATAAAATTATTACCAGTTTCAGCAGGTAATGATGGGAATATACTACTTTCAGGAACTACAATTTTATTAAATGTAGTAATGAATGATGCAGAAACTGCCAATGATGCTTCCAAATGGTCTACTATTGGTTGTTGTGCATCTACCTTATATACAACATCAACTTGTGTGATACTATTACTGTTTAGTACGTTGATAAAGTCATTCCAATCAAATATACTCATTTGGGATGAAACTGCGCCAGTATCGGTATTTACCTCAACTAATCTTGGGTTTCCGTTAGAATCTGTTACAAAATCTGCGGAGAAAAAAGTTCCTTTCATAATATAATTTAGTGTTTTATATAAATATCTTAAAATAATTTTATCTTATCATTTGGTGGTATTACGTTGGTTATTGGTACAATTGGAGATGTATATTTTTGAGAACCATAATGGTGTTGATAATATTTACCATAATCTCCCAAATTATCAGTTAAATTAGTAGTTGATAAATTATACTTATTTACTATTAAAGATAATAAGTATTGTGCTCCAACTCCTGTGGCGTATTTTGTATCTATGTATTTTATATTATCAATAATAAATTGATTGAATCCTTTCCAATCTATTAGATATAATATCTTTGCCATTGTATTATTTATTTTTAGTATCCCACAATTCATTACTGGAATCCGTTTATTATTCCAATATGGTATAATTTTTTTAATACCTAAATCAGTTAGAATATTTATTGTTGGTTGATATTCGTTTGTCCAATTTAGAATTTCATACGAATCAAATGCAACATCGGTTTCAATTAATGGTAGTTTATTGTGTAAAATAACATCTCCATCTATTAAACAATAATCTCCTCTAAATGATGATAAAACTTGAATTTTAAAACTATCCCATAGTGGAGAATATAAATTACAATATTGTACTTCATCTACATATGAATCCCAAAATCCAATATCATTTTGATTACATACCATAGTGGTATGATAACCTAACTTCTTTGCAGAATTTATTGAAAGAATATAATAATTTATTAATGTAGTTCTTTCTGTTTCAGTTAAATCTTTTGAGGTACAATCGTATGTCCAAACCAATCTCATATTAATCCG